>ENA-ORXM01000042-ORXM01000042.1-marine-metagenome-genome-assembly--contig:-NODE-42-length-229147-cov-52.494975_pt1 | contig 229147 bp, 184 predicted proteins | sample MGYA00237867_ERZ511480 | MGnify/ENA primary metagenome ERZ511480 (study PRJEB26309, sample SAMN06266103) | marine metagenome | isolation source: Algal blade | place: United Kingdom:Sidmouth, United...
CTGAATATTAAGATCTACGATGATTTGAATCCTCAGCAAAATTTATCTGAAAAAAGATTTTCTGAGAGATGTAACGGATTAAGTATATGCTTCGTATCGCTCAAATGAGCTGCAGATTATAGCGAGCAGTAAATCTTACTGACCTGCAAAATTTGACTCGTAGTGACGTACAAATAAAGAGCGATATGATGTCATATACAGTGTTATCTCTCGGATTTTGCAATGTAGATACAAGGTACAGAAATTCGAGTTATAGATCTAAACAAAAATAGCTAAATAAAATCTGCAATAATTTAGCGATAGCTATTAACGCAAAGTCTACGAAGTGATACAGACACTCGCGTTAGCGTATCGCTTATGGTCATGATAATGACTGAAGAATATTAGGCGATAGCCTGCCATCGAAGTTTACTTGAATACCACGCTGAATATTAAGATCTACAATGATTTGAATCCTCAGCAAAATTTATCTGGAAAAAAGATCTTCTGAGAGATGTAACTAACCTATATACCCACCTTTTCCTTACCCAAGGTGTTACTTTTTCAAAACAAACCATCCGAAATAGAAGAGTTTGGTTATCAAAGTAAGGGATATCACCCGAAAGATATAAATCAAATTACAATTCTAAGTTAGTGAAATAAAAACAATGAGAAAGGACAAATCTAAAGCGCTTACACCTCTACAGAAGAAAGTATATCCACCATCTGATTCTTGAGTATATCGGGCATAAAATGAGCTCTGGCGTACTTAAGATTAGCCTGACCGATGGAGGACCATGTGGCACCTCCCTTATTAGCAAATGCGATCAGTTGCTCCACTAATATCTCAGTGCTTCCATTATCCACTGAGATATTACCATCTACCTGACTAAGTATATCTGTGACATGGCTTTCTGACGGACCTATGTATACGATCGGCTTACCTATGAATATGGCACCGTAGATCTTATTAGGATGTGTGTAGCCTACCTGCCCTTCTCCCAGTATGACGAGCTGTAAATCTGCTGACCCTAAAGATAAGTGTATAATCTCGCGGGGCTGGAAGGGTAATTGTCTGATGTTACTTAATTGGTGTTTGTCTTTGTATTCTGTGACATCTTTCACCCGGACGCCACCACCTATAAATACGAATAGAAATCGATCATCATCTTGTAATCTCTTAGCTGCCTCCAGGATCGTATCTAATGGATGCATCACGGCATGATTACCAGAATACATAATCACAATCTTATCTCCGAATCCATGCTCTTGCCTAAACGGATTATCGAGGCGCTTACCTTCGTATATCTTGGACATCGCTGGCCATACAGGAACGACTTCTATCTTCTCAGCAGCTATCCCCTGCTCTACCAGATGATCTTTCATAAATCTATCTAACGCAAAGGTTACATCTGCCTTACGTCCGATATAATCTGCACAGCGCTGCATAGTCTTGGCGACGAAGCTATCCTTATCCATCACTCCTGACCCTATGGATATACCTGGCTGTACGTCCATCATCCAGAATGCAAATTTACTTCCCTTACGCTTAGCTAAGAAAGCAGGTATCATAGAAATAAATGGCGGCAAAGTCATACCGATCATCAGATCATAAGTCCCTTTCTTAAGGAATAGGATTTTGAGGAAAAGTATAATATTGAATGACAGAAAATTTATACATCTGCCTATGACGGTATTCTTAGAGAACTTAGTCGGTCTGAGTCTATGGATGTGTACGCCTTTGTAAGATTCATACTTAGAGTCGAGAACGATATTCTTCTCATAGGTATAACGGCTTGTGTATACATGTACGTCATGTTCTGCCTCTGATAGCGTCACTGCAAGGTCCTCTGCATGCTGAGATACCGATACAGTATCAGGATAGAATGCCTGTGTAAGAAGCAGTATTTTCATATAGGTATAATGGACTTATACTGTCGCCATATTATGAGCTTGGCTATGGATCCACTTGTAAGTTTTCTCCATACCTTCTCTTAGTGGTCTGGATGGCTTCCATGATAATTTCTCATGTATGAGATCATTATCTGAGTTCCGACCTCTCACCCCTTCAGGCCCAGGTATGTTCTTGATATTGAGCGTCTTACCTGATATATCTATGACCATCTTAGCGAAGTCATTAATTGCAATCATCTCTTCTGAGCCGATATTAACCGGTCCAGTAAAGTCTGACTGCATGAGTCTTCTGATGCCATCGAGGCACTCATCTATATATAAGAATGATCGTGTCTGCTTGCCATCTCCCCATACTTCAAAAGTTCCCCCCTCTGGAGTCTCGGATACTTTTCTGCAGAATGCTGCTGGCGCTTTTTCCTTGCCACCAGTCCATGTGCCTTGAGGACCAAATATATTATGAAATCGAGCGACACGTACTTCCATGCCGTAATTCCTATTATAAGATAAGTATAGCCTCTCACTGAATAACTTCTCCCATCCGTATTCACTATCTGGAGCTGCAGGATATGCAGAACCCTCAGAACACTTAGGATTATCAGGATCTAACTGATTATGCTCTGGGTACATACAAGCAGATGAAGAGTAGAATATCTTGCCTACCTTATGCTGATGACTTGCTTCCAGTACATTAAGATTACACATTGCAGAATTATGCATGACCGCAGCATCATTATCTCCAGTAAATATATAACCGGCACCACCCATATCTGCTGCTAACTGATAGACCTCATCCATACCTTCACACACTTGATTAGCGACTTTTGGATCACGTAAGTCTCCTAATACCCAATCATCAGCATTCATGTTCCCGTGCTCATTCTCTTTGATATCTACACCTCTTACGTAATATCCTTCCTCTTTTAATCTATTGACTAAGTGTCCTCCTATGAATCCACCTGCCCCACATACTAATGCTTTTTTCATTTGTTTATTCTTTTTTAGAAATCTGATGTTCGCCTTATTGTCTCTAACCAAATCTACTTTTATTAGACTTTGGATTATCAACGTTAGAGACGCTTCATATTTCGTTTTGTGTGTAAATGTTTAAGTTATTATAAATGTTATATATACGTAAGCCATTCATTATCTACGCAAAACTAATTATAATTTTTTATAATATATATAATTCATATATGAAACCTACCCTAATTAGGTATAGTCTGAGTATTTAGATGAGAGAGGGAATTCTATGGCTAAAAGCAATTGTAACAACTAGCATCGTCCATTTAGCTTATAGCTTTTAATATCAAACTAATATGCAGCTCTAATCATTAACATTCAATAAGATACATATAACACTTTATTGTAATATATTTGTAGATTAATAAATATCCTTAACCGATGAATTTCCGCTTTGCCCTATATATTATTGTCTATCTCTCTATCACAAGCGTATCCGCTCAGTCCCCTACTATATCACAAGAAGAGCTTAATGTAGACGTTAATCAGAATAATGAGATACTGCTTATACATACGATATTAGCGAAAGAAACTTTATACAGCATTGCCAGATACTACAGAATTCCACTGGCAAATCTCATGAGTGTTAACGGAATAAGTGATGGACAGACGATCTCTGTTAACTCACAACTAAGGATTCCGATACTTAACAATCATATTATAAAGGCTACTGAAAGAATAGAGCAAGATTGGATTCCAGTTATATACTTAGTCAAGAAAAAAGAGACCTTATATACCATTGCTAAGAAGTACTTTCCTCAGCAGATAGATGCACTTAATGATAGAAATCACATAACATCATTCATCATAGATGAAGGCCAAAAGATCGTAGTCGGATGGTGGTCACCTAATTTTTACAACCAATCTATAGAGGCAGCCAAGATGACAACGATCCTTACTGATTCTAAGAAGGAATCTCTCGGTGAATCCACTATAGCAATAGATAATAAAGAATCAACTGTCTCATCAGCAGATAACGAGACGATCTCAACTGTCAAAGAAAAAGCTTTACAATTGGCTCTATCTCAAAAGTCATCACCTATATCTAAAAAGGAAAATATCAATGAGATAAAGACACTAAATCTTCCGAGAATGGAAAGAATTATCTCATTGCATAATAGATATGAGCCTGTAATAATCAGCGATGACAAGAGAGCGATCATCATTACCGACACAAGCAGTGATACAGTCGCCATTGATACGAGAGTATTTAGGACTAAGAAAGGTTTATGTCTATGGATGAAAAATGATCCAGAGACTAAGGAATTATTAGCATTCCACAGGACAGCCAAGATCGGATCTACTATGGAGCTATTCTACCCTCTTACACAACGTTCTGTCACTGTAGAGATAATCGACAATATCAAGTCAGATCTCTATGCAGATGATATAGAGATTATTGTCACTAAGGCTGTGGCTCTAAGATTGGGAGCCAGAGATTCCCGTATCCAAATTAAGATGGACTACTACGAATAGTATTCTTACCTTTGCCGCAAATTACCGGAAAAGGCAGATAATGATATACGACAATGTACTACAGACTATAGGAAACACGCCATTAGTAAGACTTAATAAAGTAACTAAAGACATCAACGCCACTATATTAGGAAAGGTGGAAACCTTCAACCCTGGTCACTCGATCAAAGATAGAATGGCGATCAAAATGGTAGAAGATGCAGAGAAAGACGGTAGTCTAAAACCAGGCGGAACAATTATAGAATGCACCTCTGGAAATACTGGTATGGGTATCGCTTTAGCAGCTTGTGTCAAGGGCTATAAGTGCATTTTTACAACATCAGATAAGCAGTCTAAGGAGAAGATGGATATCTTACGAGCAGTAGGCGCCGAAGTGATTGTCTGCCCCACTAATGTAGCCGCTGATGATCCCAGGTCATACTATAGCGTCGCAGAGAAACTATCTAAAGAAACACCTAACTCAGTGTGGTGTAATCAATATGACAACCTCTCTAACAGAGAAGCACATTACCTCTCTACTGGACCAGAACTTTGGAAACAGACAGAAGGTAAGATTACACACTTAGTCGTAGGTATCGGAACAGGGGGTACTATCTCAGGTACAGGAAAGTATCTGAAAGAACAGAACCCCAACATCAAGTTATGGGCCATAGATACATTTGGGTCTGCACTTAAGAAATACCACGAGACGGGTGAGTTAGATGAGTCTGAGATATATCCATATATAACAGAAGGCATCGGAGAAGATATGATTCCTGCCAATATAGATTTTGGAATCATAGATCATTTCGAAAAAGTCACAGACAAGGATGGTGCACTCATGGCTCGTAGATTAGCCAAAGAGGAAGGTCTGCTATTAGGATACAGTGCAGGATCTGCAGTTGCTGGATTATTACAAATGAAAGCCCAACTCAAGCCCGATGATATGGTAGTTGTCATATTCCATGATCATGGGAGTCGCTATGTAGGTAAGTTATATAATGATGAGTGGATGAAGGAGCAGGGATTCATGTAATGCTCTCATTATCATAATGCATAAATAGTCTTCAGTATGAATAAGTTTGTCACTCAACTGGTGAGAAACATTTCGCAGATTAAGTGCATTTCTCTACATTGTTAGTCTTAGAGTATTACTAATTTATCGAACTTATGAAAATAACCATCACAACTCTACAAGGCTTAGAAAATGTTCTTGCTAAAGAACTATCAGACCTCAATCTTACTAATATTACTGTAGGAAATAGAGTCGTAGAATGCGAAGGCAGCTGGGCACAAGTATATAAATGCAACTATCAACTTAGGACAGCTATTAGAGTATTACTCCCGATCAGAAACTTCGAAATACATAATGAAGATGATCTGTATGATGCCATAGCCTCGATAGAATGGAAACCATACATTAGAAAGAAAGACACCCTCGCCATTACGGCAGTTGTCTTCAGCGAAAATTTTACCAATTCACGCTATGTCACATATAAAGCGAAGGATGCCATCGTCGATCAGCTCAGAGACAATCATGGCTATAGGCCAGATATAGAGCTGAAGAATCCAGATACGCTCATACATCTATTCATTAAGAATGACCAGCTTATCGTTTCCCTTGACAGCTCTGGGCAATCCTTACACCTCAGAAATTATAAAGAAAGATTCTACAAGGCTCCACTGAATGAAGTGCTCGCTGCGGGTATGATTCAGTTATCAGAGTGGGATAAGAAGAAGACATTCATCGATCCGATGTGTGGCTCTGGGACATTAGTCACAGAAGCACTCATGTATGCATCTAATATTCCTGCTGGTTATTATATAGAAGAGTTTGGATTCGAAAGATGGCCAGAGTTCTATCCTGATATTTTTAAAATGGTAAAAGATAATGCTAAGGAAGCCATCCATGCTCCCGAGGCAAGTATACATGGGAGTGATCTTAATTCATATGCGGTGAGGGACTCCAGGAAAAATCTACAGAAGTTACCATTCCGCGAGAACGTTAAATTATTCGAGAGAGACTTATTCAAATTACCCTCCCTAAGTAATTGTCATATCATGATGAATCCGCCCTATGACAGTAGAATAGAATTGGATGATATCCATGACTTCTATAATTCTATCGGCGATTGTTTGAAAAATTTCTGGCAAGGATCAGATGCATGGGTGTTCACCAGCAGAAGAGATGCCATGAAAAGCTTTGGACTGAGATCTACAAGAAAGTTCACCTTGGATAATGGCGGACAAGAAGCTAAGTTATATAAGTTTGAGCTATACGCCGGTAGTAAGAAATCCAAGCATAAAGATTAACTTGTAGCTATGAGAGTGATCTTGGTCATAGCTGCTTTATTCTTATTCTCCATAGCTTCTAATGCACAGAAGTTAAGCTTCAGCCAATGGAAACCACCCACAGAGAAGCTTAAGCTCTTATCCGTAGATACAACAATCAATAAGTTACCCTCTGTAAGCATCTTAAGAAAAGATGATTATCACTCATTCTACGATAAGCACTTAGGCGGCATGTGTAAGTTAGAGAACATCATTAATAATTCTACAGTTTTCCCTGTCGCCTTGCGATTAGGTACTGTGCAGTATGTGGATAGAATGGAAGGCAAAGTAGAACAGTATACTCCGGTTAAGAAGTAGTTTTATGTAATTACCTCTTCCCATCAAAACCTTAATTTCCTTGCCGACTTAAGGGAGACATATAGTAAAAAATCATTCAATCCTTTTTTTCATGTCGGCCAAAAGGAAACATCTTTTTACAATGAACCAGTTAGTAAATTAGCAACCTATTTTTAATAATAGATCTTTCTCTGCGTTCAAGATGAAAAGAAATATTGTTCTATTTCTTTCCTTACAAAACCTTCATCACATCACCCACTCCCAAATAACTGGCACAGGTAAATCCTTCTCCATAATCAACACCTATTCGCCTTCCGTGAGCAGAAGCTCTCTCCTTAAGACTGGCTAAGAATGCTGGTGACGATATCGGAGTATTGTCTTCCTTAGAGTTAGGGTCAAAGAATTGTGACTTATACTGTAGCACGAATTCTATTTTCCGATCGATATATCCCGTTACATCAATTACGATATCCGGATCGATATGATAATCCTGTATATAATTCAGTAATTTTCTGGGTCGCCACTTCTCTTGTGGTTTGCCGTCTATAGATGTTTTTATTTTTGATAAGCCAGATAGGAAGCAGGCATCGTAGGTTAATTGTGAAGCTCTGCCATGATCAGGGTGTCGATCATTAACTGCATTAGCAAGAATGATATCTGGCCGATATTTTCTGATAATCTCTATGACCTTAAGCTTATTAGCTTCATCATTAGTGAAGAAGCCATCTCTCATGCCTAAGTTATCTCTTACTTCCACACCAGCATAGACCCTTGCTGCTTCTGCTTCTTCCAATCGCAATGGACCACTGCCTCTACTCCCTAATTCACCCTGAGTTAAGTCACAGATTCCTACCTTATACCCTAAGGCAATATGCTTAAGTATTGTAGCACCACAACCCAGTTCTACATCGTCAGGATGTACGCCTAGTGCCAGTATATCTAATTTATTCTCTATCATAATTATAGTCTACCATCTGATTAATGTACTACCCCAAGTGAATCCACTTCCGAATGCAGCCAGGCAAACTAAGTCACCAGATTTTATTTTACCTTCTTGGTGAGCCTCGCATAACGCTATAGGTATAGACGCAGCAGTTGTATTTCCATATTTCTGAATATTATTGAATACTTTTCCTTCTTCTAATTTTAAGGTCTTTTGTAGGAACTGGCTTATTCTGAGATTCGCTTGATGAGGAATCAGCATATCTATATCTTCCTTTTGTAAGCCCGTAGCTGCCAGAGCTTCGTGTATAACTTCTGAGAATCTTACGACTGCATTTTTGAATACTAACTTCCCATTCATATAAGGATATAATAAGCCATCCTTAAGCATTGTCTCAGTAACTAATATCTCGCCTAATACTTCTGGATCGACAAATCCATACTTACCCATGTCATCGTCATGATATCCACCATGACAACCTGGAGATATCAGAGAAAGCTCTTCAGCATAAGTACCATCAGAATGTAGATGTGTGGTCAGAACGCCCTTATTCTCATCTTCTGTAGGTTGTAATATCACTGCCCCTGCGCCATCACCGAATATGACAGATACGCCTCTACCACGTGTGCTAAAGTCTAATCCCATGGAGTGCATCTCTGCGCCGATCAGCAATATATTTTTATAAGTCCCTGTCTTTATAAATTTATCAGCCACGGATAAGCCATATATAAATCCAGAGCATTGATTCCGTACATCTAATGAGCCTATCGTTGCATCGGTCAATCCTAATTCTCTCTGAAGTAGTACACCACAACCTGGAAAGTAATAATCAGGACTGATCGTCGCAAATACGATGAAGTCTATGTCTTCTTTATTTATACATGCATCTTCTATTGCTCTCAGTGAGGCATGAGCTGCCATAGTTGTCGTTGTCTCCTTATGTTTCTCTGCATAGCGTCTTTCCTTGATACCTGTCCTTTCTTGTATCCACTCATCAGATGTATCCATATGTTGCGCTAACTCGTCGTTGGTAACGACCCTCTTTGGGACGTAATATCCTATACCAGCAATTTTAGTATTCATCATAAGAGCTAATTATAAAAAGAATTGATCTGAGAACGACTTACAAATGATAGATATTAGTATCAATATCGATCGACTTAGTACCAATTGACTAAAAAAAAGAATCACAATTTAAGATTTGATATAATAAAGTATAAATTTCACATCTAATAGTTAGTGTGTAATGTATGATTTAAAGCAGAAAGGTCAAGATATCGCTTATAAGTTAATGGATCCCTTCATTAATCTACTGATTAAGCTGAGAATTACACCTAACATGATTACGTTGTTTGGCTTATTTCTCACCTTCGTTTCTGCTGCGCTGCTTGTATATGGAGCAGAAGTAGATGAGAGAGGCAATCATAGATTTTTAGGCTATTGTGGTGTGATGATACTTATATCTGGAGCGATGGATATGGTAGATGGAAGATTAGCAAGACTTAATAATCAGGCACATCCAGCAGGAGCTTTATTCGATAGTGTGATAGACCGATACAGTGAGTTATTTATGTTTTTGGGTTTCTGTTATTATACCATTACTCAGGATTACTTTCTGACATCATTATTTTGCTTTATAGCAATGATAGGATCTATTATGGTGAGTTATACCAGAGCAAGAGCAGAAGGTCTTAACGTCAATGCCAGTGTCGGTATCATGCAGCGACCTGAGCGAATATTATTAGTATCTATCTCAGCTATCGCCACAGCTATAGTTTCTTCTTGGCTCGGTGGAGACTATGAGATTAGAGTAGATTGGTTATCGCAGCCTTTGTTTGAGACAATATCAGTATTCAGTTGGCCGATATTTTTTCTTGCTATCACTGCTAATATTACTGCCTTACGTCGATTATCTTATGCTTCTCGTAAGCTGAGAGAGACTATCTGATCAGAAAAGCGGCTTTCTGACAATTAGATATGTAGGTGATTAAGAGACTTTGTAATACATTTACAGAATAGATACTCGTTACAATCAACAAAACTATAGTACAGACATGTACCCGAATCTTAACAAGTCACAGTACGATATATCTGGTGAAAAAGGATTACCTGAATCATACCCTGTCCCATATGGTATAGATAACATGCTTTTCTATATCCAAAGGAACCTGAATATGAATACAGTTGTCTACACTGTAAATAAAAACGGCACTGGCCTTGTAGATGACTCTCATCCGATTAATGTATTCTGGATAAAATATACAGATGGCGGTAACTCTGCGCAGCTTAATCTAATCCAAAAGAAAGCTTTCGGTTATGTATCTGATAAGATCAATAACGATGCATATGAGCTCAGAATGAAGTCCTATGATAAGTTGCCTCTATTCCTAGGAAAGAACAAAAACGGGCTCTGGAACATTAATACTAAGATTTCTGGAATGAAAGCTTACTTATCTAACATATATGTGTTTGCAGATGAGTTTGGCATATTTCCACAGGTTAAGTACATAGAGTTGTATGGCCTCAGTCACAGCAACTTATTTCCTTTATATGAAAGAATTTCTATAGAGTCTTAATGATGTCTCCTCACAATACCATTGATCGTAAGTCCAAGACTTGGCTTATAGCTTACATAGTATTATCCATACTGTTTTGGTTATGGTCGGGTCTGGTTGTAGGTGCAGGAATTACTGAAGTGGCATTTTTTATATTGGTGACTATATTGACTTTTGGCACCCAAAATACGAGACAGTTCTTGGTAGCATTTTTGCCTCTATGCATATACCTCATCGGTTACAACAGCCTTAAGATATTACACAAGTATAGTAACATACCGATACACAATGAAAACTTATATGAGAAGGAATTAAGCCTTTTTGGTTTCATGTATAATGGAAAAGAAGTAATCCCTTGTGAGTACTTTGTCGAAAACACACATGCCATATTTGATTTTATATCTGGAGCATTCTATATCACATGGATGCCATTTCCATTAATATTTGGATTGATTGCTTTTTTTGCTGGCAAGCGTCTATTGGTTTTTAATTTTTGGACTTGTTTCTTGATAGCTAACCTATTTGGATTTATTGGTTATATATTTTATCCAGCTGCTCCACCTTGGTATTTCTTGACCTATGGCGCAGAGATTATCAAAGATACCTCATGTAGTGCTGCTGGTCTGGCTCGATTCGATCAGTTAGTAGGAATGCCCCTGTATGAGGGTATGTATAGTCAAGGAACTGATACATTCGGAGCGATGCCATCGATGCATGCTGCATTCCCACTAATATTAGTCTATTATTCTATAAAATTCAAAAATAAGTGGCTCACAGGATTATTCTTGATTAGCCTCGTAAGTATTTGGTTTGGAGCCGTTTACAGTAATCACCACTATATTATTGACGTAATTATTGGTATACTTTGCGGTATTATCGCTATAATTTTAACAGAGACGATGGTAAATCGTACTTTTATGCCTGCATGGTATGAGAAAGCCATGGAATATATTCAATCTACCCAAAAGAAGTAGTTATGCTGAAGAAAAAGATGTCTAATTATGACTTGCCACAAAAGGTCCAGCAGATGGGCCTCTACCCATACTTTAGAACCATAGAGTCAGAGCAAGATACAGTGGTCAAGATCAAAGGAAAAGATACCTTAATGTTTGGGTCTAATAGTTATCTCGGACTGACCAGTCACCCTAAATTAAAAGAAGCATCCAAAATCGCCATAGATAAATATGGCTCAGGTTGTGCAGGGTCAAGGTTCCTCAACGGAACTCTCGATATCCATTTGGAATTAGAGGAGAAATTAGCAGATTATGTAGGTAAAGAATCTACCCTTGTATTCAGCACAGGATATCAGGTCAATCTGGGTGTAATCTCAAGTATACCTGGCAGACATGACTACATCATCATCGACGAACTAGATCATGCATGTATCATAGATGGCAGTAGATTATCATTTGCTAAGGTGCTTAAGTATAAGCATAATGATATGGCGTCACTGGAGAAAATTCTTGGAAAGTGTGAGCCTGACAGAATAAAGCTCATTTGTGTAGATGGTGTATTCAGTATGGAAGGTGACTTATGTAAATTACCTGAAATCGTAGCTTTAGCTAAGAAGTATGACGCTAATGTGATGGTAGATGATGCACACGGATTAGGTGTGATGGGAGAGTTAGGAAAAGGAACAAGCGATCACTTCGGACTCACAGACGACGTCGATCTTATCATGGGAACATTCAGCAAGTCATTAGCTTCCATAGGAGGATTTATAGCGGCATCGCATGATACGATTAACTATCTTAAGCATAACGCAAGGTCTCTTATATTCAGTGCTTCTATAGCTCCTGCTAATGCCGCCAGCGTCATAGCAGCGATAGAGCTTATCAAATCTGAGCCAGAGAGAATCCAGAAGTTATGGGATAATACTAACTATGCCATGCAGCTATTTGCAGAATACGGATTCGATACAGGACATACTGAGACACCTATTATCCCTGTCATGATCAGAGATGACTTCAAGACATTTAATCTAACTAAGGAATTATTAGACCAAGGTGTATTTATCAATCCAGTGGTTTCTCCTGCAGTGGCTAGTACCTCATCACTGATCAGATATTCGCTCATGGCAACACATACTAAAGAGCAGATAGATGAATCTATAGAGAAGATGTACAAGATTTCTAAGAAGCTTGGAGTTTTTGACTTAGATGCAGAAAAGAAGACCTACGCAGATCTGAAATAAGCAAGATCGTATACTTCCGGTATAATTTGCATCACAATAGTCTTCTTTAGCAATCGACTACAATGACTTACGCATGGGTATAACAATCAAGGAGGCCAATACGAAGAAAGAAATCCGACAATTCATAGACTTCGCTCATGACTTATATGACGGAGATCCTAATTATGTCCCTGAGCTCTATTTAGCTCAGAAGGAAATGTTTGATAGAAAAAAATACCCATTCTACGATTATGGAGATCTACAATGCTACTTAGCTTATCAGGATAATAAAATTGTAGGTCGAGTAGCAGCAATTAAGAATGAAAGGTACAATGATTACCATAAGTCTAATATTGGCTTCTTCGGGTTCTTAGAATTTATCGATAATAATGAGGTAGCCGAGGCACTACTCGACGCAGCATCAGGTTGGCTTTCTGGTCATAGGTACGATTACCTAATGGGCCCCACTAATTTTACCACGAACGAAACATCGGGATTCCTCATAGATGGTTTCCATGAGCCTCCCAAGATCATGATGCCATATAATAAATCATACTATGATCGCATACTGCAAGAGATCGGTCTGGAGAAGGAGATGGATATGTTTGCCTACATGTTACATACTAATACGGTCTCTGAGAAATCCATCAAGCTATCAGAAATGCTAGAGGAAAGACTAAAGAGAAAGGGTATCACCATCCGTAATATAAGTATCAAGTCCTTTAAAAAGGAAGTTCCAAAACTCAAAAAGCTCTATAATGCAGCCTGGGAAGTTAACTGGGGTTTTGTTCCATTTACCGATGCAGAATTTGAGCACATTGCCGATGGACTTAAAATGGTTGCGGATGAAGATTTCGCTTACATAGCAGAACATGAAGGCAAACCGATAGGATTCTCTATCTCTATACCTGATGTCAATGAAATAACTAAAAACTTTAAGAAGGGTAGGTTATTTCCATTTAACATTATCAAGTTATTACTTGGTAAGAAGAAGACTAAGTGTGTGAGAATTATGGCCACAGGCGTCGTCGAAGAATATCGGAAGAAAGGTATAGAAGCTATATTTTTTGCAAGAAATATAAAGGAAGCCAGAAAGAGAAATCTCGTCGGTGGAGAAGCCTCATGGATACTCGAGAATAATACAGAGATGGTGCAATCAGCAGAAAAGCTTAATGGCAGCAAGTATAAAACCTATAGATTATACAAGTATCCGTTAACTAATCAGGCTTAGGGTATGGGTAATAAAGTTTTGATTACGGGCAGTAATGGTTTCCTCGGAAGCCATATCGTAGAGGAAGCGATCAAGCACAATTACAATGTATTTGCAGGTGTGAGGAAGACGAGTAATCTTCGGTATCTAAAAGATCCAAAAATCAACTTTCTATATTTCAGTTTCGAAGATGAGGAGAAACTGAGAAGCCAACTGATTTCTCATCATTTTGATTATATCATTCTGAATGCAGGAGTAACTCATGCTAAAAATAAGGAGACATACTTTAAAATAAATGCTGCGACAAATCGAAAATTGTGTAGAATATTGATCGAAGAGAACATCATACCTAAGAAGCTAGTACTGATCAGCAGCTTAGCCTCATACGGACCTGCTGAGTATCAAGTGAAACAAATACTGGATAAGGATGCTGTACCCCACCCTGTGACATGGTATGGTGAATCAAAATTACAAGCTGAGCAATTCATACAATCATTCAGGCAGATACCGAGTATAATATTCCGACCGACCGCAGTCTACGGACCACGAGATACAGCGATGGTGCCAGTATATAAAACTATCAAATATGGAATCGAGCCAAAAGTAGGCTCTGGCACTCAGGATATGTCCTTTATTTTCGTCAGAGACTTAGCGGTACTAATCATAAAAGGGATACAATCTAAAGTTGCCAATAAAGCATATTTCGTAAGTGATGGTGAGCTCTATCCAGACAAAGAGTTCTACAGAATTATAAAAAAAATACTAAACAAAAGCACCTTGCGGATAACGATTCCCATTCCTGTGATGAAAATTATAGCGGCCATAAGTGAGGGGGTAGGAAGGCTCAGAGGTGAGTTTCCGATCCTTAATAAAAATAAGGTCAAGGAATATTTTGCAAGGTCTTTTGCAGTAGATACTCATGATTTAAAAAATGATTTTAACTTCGTGCCCGAATTCGGATTGGAAGAGGGCTTAGAAGAGACAATTAATTGGTGTAAAACAAATAAATTACTTTAAAAAATGGCAGTTAAAAAGAAAGCAAAAAAGGTACTTGCTACTAAACCAACTGGAAAATTAGGTATTCTGACTCCTGGTATGGGAGCTGTAGCCACTACATTTATTGCAGGTGTAATGGCAGTAAATAAAGGTCTCTCTAATCCTGTAGGCTCGCTCACTCAGATGGGTAGAATGAGAATAGGTAAGAGAAACAAAAAGAACAACCAACCATTTATCAGCGATGTCGTTCCTCTTCAGGATCTTAAGAAAGTCGCATTCGGTGGCTGGGATATCTTTAATGACAACATGTATGAAGCAGCAGTACACGCTGATGTTCTAGATATTAACTTACTAAAGAAGCTTAAGGCGCCTCTTTCTAAGATCAAGCCAATGAAAGCTGTTTTTGATAAGAACTACGTTAAGAAACTTAACGGGACACATGTCAAAACTGGTAAGACAAAAATGGATCTTGCGAATGCTCTAATGAGAGATATCAAAAAATTCAAAAAAGATAATAAATGTGATAGACTCGTTATGGTATGGTGTGGGTCTACAGAGATCTATATCGAAGAGTCTGCAGTACATAAGACGATAGAAGCATTCGAGAAAGGTCTTAAGAAAAACTCTAAGCTTATTGCTCCGAGTATGATCTATGCTTATGCTGCAGTTAAGATGGGTATCCCTTATGCTAATGGAGCACCTAACTTATCGTGTGACATTCCTGCTATAATCGAATTAGCTAAAAAGACACAAACACCTATCGCAGGTAAAGATTTCAAAACTGGTCAGACGTTAATGAAAACGATCTTAGCACCAGGATTCAAAGCGAGAGCATTAGGAATCAGCGGATGGTTCTCGACTAATATACTAGGTAATAGAGATGGTGAAGTTCTCGATGATCCGGATAACTTCAAGACTAAGGAAGTGTCTAAACTCGGAGTATTAGAAGAAATATTAGAACCAGAACTCTATCCAGAATTATACAAAGACTTCTACCACAAAGTAAGAATTAACTACTATCCACCTAGAGGTGATAACAAAGAAGGATGGGATAACATCGACATCAAAGGATGGCTCGACTACCCTATGCAGATCAAAGTAGATTTCTTATGTAGAGATTCTATTCTTGCGGCACCTATCGTATTAGATTTGGCGATTTTCTTAGACTTAGCTAAGCGATCAGGCTTTTCAGGTATACAAGAGTGGTTATCATTCTATCTGAAATCACCACAAGCTCCTAAAGGGGTGAAACCTATGCACGATATATTCAAGCAATTGCATAAACTGGAGAACACTCTAAGATATGTAGCTGGTGAAGAGCTGATCAATCATCTTGGTCAAGATTACGAATAAATGATCTGGCTACATAAAGCCATCGCCACCGTTTTAGGCTTAGGGTATGCACCTAAGGGCCCGGGAACTTTTGGCACATTAGGTGGAGTAATATTCTTAGGAATATTACTCCATTTTAATATTACTCTTAGCCTGTCTGTCCTAATTGCAATTATTTTAGTGACCTTCGCAGCAGGTGTCTACAGCACTAATCAACTGATTCCACAATGGGGAGAAGATCCGCAACGTGTCGTGATGGACGAGTTCGTAGGATACCTTATTACAATGATATTAGTTCCTCTATCATGGACTACGATTCTCTTAGGCTTTGTATTATTCAGGTTCTTTGATATTCTTAAGCCCTTAGGCATCAGAGCTATAGATACGAAGGTAAAAGGTGGAATGGGAGTCATGTTAGATGATGTACTGGCAGGAATCTATGCATGGATTGTCATACAGATTTATATTTATTTTGCACTATAGAAATGTCTACACCTAAAGTCCCATTATTAAAATCATTCTTTAGATCTCAGGTGGCTGCTTTTGCAGCAACTATAGGTGACTTCTCCAGTCTCTACCTACTCCAAGAAGGACAAATCTATAGTAAGATCTTAGGAACAACGGATACAAGGTCGTTGCTTTTGTCTACCGCAACTGCCAGTATTATAGGTGCTTGTATTAGTTTCACATTAGGTCGTAATTGGGCATTTGACCAAAAAGAGAAAAGTATCTATGCACAAGCCGCTAAATATGCTGTTGCAAGCTTCCTTATAGCAATGATCAACGTAGGAGGCATGCATATGCTTACTAATGTCATGGATCTACCCTATATGCTTTCTAAAGCCATAATCGCATTGCTGACAGGTATATTCGTAAGCTTTCCTTTGTTCCGATATTGGGTGTTTAAGTAAGGCCTATTTTTAGCGAGAACTATGCTACATGTAATTAATCCAACCTCAATGAGATTGGCTTAGTGCTATAAACATAAATCAGTTAATCAGAAGACTTTTACACCCTTATTATTTCTTGTACAAGCGAGTGATCACCTTATCTGCAACATTTATATTAAATGCATACTTCCCTGAAACTAATGCACTTGTATCATAACGATAGGCACCACTAAGGTATCTACGAGTATCTATGAGCTTACCTTTGTTATCATACACTCTTAGTTCCTTAATAGGTTCTGCATTAGTAATGCGAACGGGTTGATTATCTACATCGATAAAGAAGCGTATCTTCTCGGTAGGTTCACACTACTTTATACTTAATGTTGCAATCATTTCTGGTCGGTTAGTATCTGTAGTATTTGTATAAGCGAAGGCTAAGGACTGACATGCGATCCATAGCAGGATCACTAACGAATGATTCTTCATGATAATGATTTTTTTTTAGAAAATGAGTAGATAACTTGTTCTATAGGTAATATACCTGAAGGGGAGGAATCGCTGCGGTGAGGAATTAGAAAATTCTATTTAAGGAAAAGCATAACATTATTCTGATATAAGAGATTCTTTTATTTTTCATATTTCTGTTAATTTTATATGGTTTTTAACTGACAAACTTACTAAGAAGATTACATTATCTTATAGCACAGAAGATAGAAGAATTCATCAAACATAACGACCAAGAGGATTCACTTAACGTCAAAGAAAAGCACAAATTACTATATGCCAAAAATAGCTTCTTTATTCGTTTCCCGTCTTTATCGTGCTGACTTGTCTGAGCTGGGCGAAGCGCCCGATGCTGCAGAACTTGAAAGTTCTTGTATAGCGATTGCAGAGCAAGACGAAGCAGGCCAGAAGTGGTGTGAAGAAAATGATTTTCCTGGCTATACCAGTTATTCATCTATTGATGATCCAGGATATAATTTTCCGATCTTCAAAGACTTGGTAATATTGCTTGACAAACATGTAGCAGCGTTTGTCGAAGATTTAGAATTTAACTTGAATGGCAAGCAAATCAAGCTGGATTCTATCTGGATAAATATTTTGCCAGAAGGCGGAATTCATACCTCGCATTTGCATCCACACTCTGTTATCAGCGGCACAACCTATGTGGCAGTGCCCAAAGGTGCAAGTTCTATAAAATTTGAAGATCCACGTCATGGCATGATGATGGCAGCACCCACTCGCAAACCCAGCGCTCGTGAGGAAATGAGAAGTTTTGTTTATGTCCAGCCCGAGGTCAGCGACGTTTTACTTTGGGAAAGTTGGCTTCGCCACGAGGTACCGATGAATATGTCGGAGCATGATCGGATTAGTGTTAGTTTTAATTATGGCTGGGAGTGATTTTCTATCAGTTCTTCGCTCATCGATTTGTAACCAAGAAGTGTCTTTTTATGTTTAGCCTTTATTCCTTTTGGAAAGTATAAGTTTTGTTGTCGCTAACTTAGGCTTAGTTTAAGAAATACTCTTATCTATGAAATGTTCCAACTCATCCATCATATTAGCAGAACCAGCATAGAATGGACAGCGTTGGTGTAATTCTGTAGGTTTCAATTCTAAAATTCTTTCTTTGCCATTATTAGCTAATCCGCCAGCATTCTCCATGATCATAGCCATAGGATTACACTCGTAGAGTAATCTTAATTTACCATTAGGGTTTTTCTTAGTGGTGGGATACAAATATAAACCTCCTTTGAGCATATTACGATGTAAGTCGCTCACCATCGATCCTATATATCTCGCAGAGTAAGGTCTATTCTCTTCTTTATTCTCTTCTTTACAGTGTTTAAGGTAGTTCTTGATATCATCTTCAAAGTAAGGATAATTACCTTCATTGACAGAGTATATTTTACCGTCTTTAGGAATCTGAATATTAGGATGAGATAAGTAGAACACACCTATTGTCGGATCAAATGTAAATCCATTCACACCATTCCCTACTGTGTACACAAGCATCGTAGAGGAACCATATACAATATACCCTGCTGCTATCTGTTCCTTTCCAGACTGTAAAAAATCTTTTAATTCAGCCTTAGTACCTACAGGTGTGATTCTGTGGTATATGGAGAAGATCGTACCGACAGATACATTCACATCGATATTACTCGATCCATCGAGAGGATCTATTAGAATGATGTACTTACCGTTATCATTCACATCAGATTCAAAAGTCACATACGAGTCTTCTTCTTCTGAAGCAATACCACATACAAGGTTACGAGCTTCGAGTGCATTGATAAATACATTATTGGCGTATACGTCAAGTTTCTGTTGTGCCTCTCCTTGGATATTCTCAGTACCCACACTGCCTATTATATCATCAACGAGTCCTGATTTGTTAATCTGAGCATTGACGACCTTGGCTGCTAATCTGAGACTGGATAATAAGGCACTGAGCTCACCTGTCGCATATGGGAATGCCGCTTGATCTTTTATTATAAATTCTCCAAGCGTTACGACTTTATCAAAGTTCTTCATGAGCACCAAGGTACAAGATTATACCAAATCAAAAAATGGTATCTATAATAATCTGTTAGTGTAATTTCTACTCTTTGTAAGTGTTAATTATCTATTTAAATTCACATAAATACCTGATATACTACCACTTAGCATAACTTAAATATGAAAGATTAATTCTTAAAGAATTTCAATAATTGTGTCGTCGAGCCATCATGCTTACTTACTGTATCACCTTCTATATCTTGCAAAGTCTTCCCAGCTAATTGCTTTCCTAATTCGACACCCCATTGATCATAACTGAAGATATTCCATATCACTCCCTCGACGAAAATCTTATGTTCGAAAAGAGTAATCAAAGAACCCAAATTATATGGTGTCAATGAATCAATCAAAATGGTCGTAGTAGGATTATTTCCTTGGAAAACTTTAAAAGGTAATAGTTTCTCAATTTCTAAACTCGACATATTCTTTGCTTCCAATTCATATCTCACTTGCTCAGAAGTCTTACCATTCATCAGTGCCTCTGTCTGTGCAAAAAAGTTAGCCATCAACTTGTTATGATGGTCTGTATTACCATACAAGGATTTTTTAAAGCCAATAAAAGTTGCTGGAATCAGCTTGGTTCCCTGATGTATCAATTGGAAAAAAGCATGCTGAGAATTTGTCCCAGGTTCTCCCCAAATAATGGTTCCTGTTTGATAACTTACTCGATTCCCATTTCTATCCACACTCTTGCCATTGCTCTCCATGATACCCTGCTGCAGATAAGCCGAAAATCTACTTAGGTACTGCGTGTAAGGAATAATTGCTTCAGTCTCAGCACCGAAAAAATTATTATACCAAATACTTAACAATGCTAATACAACTGGGATATTTTTATTAAGGTCTTCATTCTTAAAATGCTCATCCATCTTGTTAGCTCCGCCTAAGAGAGCTTCGAAATTTTCGTATCCAACTGATAAGGCAATCGAAATTCCTGCAGCACTCCATAGCGAAAATCGACCACCTACCCAATCCCACATCGGGAAGACATTATTTGCATCTATTCCAAAAGCGGCAATCTTTTCTGCATTGGTAGACACTGCAACAAAATGCTTGACTACATCTTGTGAACTTGCTGTCTGCAAGAACCACTTCTTAATAGTATTAGCATTGCTTATCGTTTCTTGGGTGGTGAATGATTTGGATACCACAACAAACAAAGTCGTCTCAGGATCTAATTCTCTTATAATTTCCTGCACGTGATCGCCATCTACGTTACTTACATAATGGACTCGTAGATGATTCTTGTAGAACTTCAGAGCTTCTGTCACCATTGCTGGACCTAAGTCTGAACCACCTATTCCAATATTAACTACATCAGTGAACGCTTTGCCAGTATATCCCTTTCTCTCACCAGCGATTATTGATTCTGTAAACTTTTTGATTTGATCCTTTACTTTGTATACCTCAGGCACAATATTCTCTCCACCAAACTTAACAGAATCCACTTCCTGTGCTCTAAGTGCCGTATGCAATACAGCTCGGCCTTCTGTCTGGTTGATCTTCTCACCTCCAAAGTAGCTCCCTATAGCATCCTTAAGATTAACTTGCTCTGCCAGATTGAGTAACAACTGTATGGTATCTTTATTAATCCTGTTCTTAGAATAATCAACAAAAAAATCATTCCATATTATCGAAAAATCGCTAGCTCTATGAGCGTCTTCGCTAAAGAGGTTCTTCATATGAATATCTCTAATTAGTTTATAATGCTCAGAAAGATCTTTCCAGGCTTGAGTTGTTGTAGGATCGATATTAGCTAATGACATACAGTAGTTTTTATGTATACAACAGGAAATTTACATCTGATAAATGCAGGCGCAAAAGTATGTTTTAATCTTTAAGATTAGGATTGTGAATAGATATAATATTGCTAATCTGGAAGGAATTGTAAAACCCAATGCTATACCTTCACTTTCTAATTACAAGGCTTTTTTTAACTCTCCAACACTTTCCGTGAGTATACTAAGCTGATCACCAATGACTCTACCATCTTTAAAATTATCTGAGAAGGAAGGCAGACTATACGTACTTACGATAATAGCACCTTGAAAAGGAAGAGTATGATCTAATAGTTTAAGATTAGTAGCCGCTCCTCCAGCACCTGGAGAAGTACTCATTAACAACATAGGTTTATTATCAAAAACTTTCTTCCCCCTTCGACTTAGCCAATCTAAGATATTCTTTAAGAAAGCTGGCGTACTTCCATTATACTCAGGAGAGCTCAATATATAACCATCATGATCTGCGATCAGCGATAGTAGTTCGGATATCTTAGGAGGTGTCTCGTCAGGATCCATATCAATGGAATACATCGGAATATACCAATCTCTAATGTCTAAAACTGTTACCTCATTTTCTGAGAATAGCGATGCTGTATATTCTACTAATTGAAAATTAATAGATTTAGAATGATTACTTCCTGCGAAAGCGAGTATCTTTTTCATATTACATTAGTTTTTCTCCTTTATAATATTAACAGCTTACAATCAATTGCGTTCTATATAATTAAAAGTTAGAGTGAATAATCAAGTCATCGAAATAACTATCTTTGATTTTACTTCATTCCCCTCTCCTTGTAAGTCAATTTTCCTCCGTCGGAAATGGTATTATAATTAGACAGACTGATTATTATTATAAATAGATTTATTGACTTTAATAACTTAGAAACCTTATGCTTGATATAGTTAGAAATTGGATCATTAATCAAGGATTAGCTACCACTGCGGCAGACTACATATCTAGAGGATTAATTTTAGTATTGATTCTATGCTTAAGCTTCCTGGCTTATTTCATTGCTAAGCATTTTATCCTTAAGGGAATAGCAACTGTAATCAGTAAGACAGAAACCAATTGGGATGACGTCATCTTGAAAAAAAAGGTATTTAACCGTATCGCTCATTTGGCGCCTGCCATTGTTATATACAAGTTTATTTCTGTACCATTTATAGGATACGATTGGTTAATTAGTGTGATCAATGGCGCTGCTCTAATCTATATGATCATTATGGTTATGTTAGCTGTAGATGCCTTACTTAATGCCTTCCTAGCGATATATAATACATATGAAGTCTCTAATAGAATTCCAATCAAGGGATTCATTCAGGTATTTAAGATCATCATCTATTTTACCAGTGCCATATTCATTATTTCCATATTACTGAATAAGACGCCAATTTTTCTCTTCAGTAGTTTAGGGGCATTGACTGCTGTATTAATGTTCATCTTTAAGGATTCCATATTAGGCTTTGTAGCAGGCATACAGTTATCAGCTAATCGAATGGTAGCCTACGGTGACTGGATAGAGATGCCTAAGTACGGCGCAGATGGGGAGATCATAGATATCGCTCTGACTACTGTTAAGGTCCAGAACTGGGATAAGACAATTACAACAATTCCAACTTATGCATTAATCTCTGAATCATTTAAGAACTGGCGAGGAATGTCGGAAGCTGATGGCCGTAGAATAAAGCGATCTATCAGTATCGACATGAGTACAATAAAGTTCTGTGATGATGAGATGCTGGATCGATTTAGTAAAATCCAGTATATATCAGAGTATATAAAAAGCAAAAAAATAGAACTACAAGAAAGAAATCAGAGAAAAGGTGTAGATACATCCAGTATGGTCAATGGCGTCAGAATGACTAATATCGGGACCTTTAGAGCTTACATCAAAGCACTGATACAACACAACCCTATGGTCAACAAAGAAATGACCTGCCTCACAAGACAGCTCGCTCCTACTGAGCATGGCTTACCTATAGAGATATATGTATTTAGCAAAGATAAAGTATGGGCAAATTACGAAAATATTCAGGCGGACATTTTCGACCATATATTAGCTGTGGTTGGCGAATTCGATTTGCGAGTATTCCAAGACCCGAGCGGTGGAGATTTTAGGAAATTGTTGGATTAGGATTATAGTATCGAGAATGTGCATTACAGCAAGTTCTATTAGACTTAGAAACTAACAGCCTACTGTCCCTCCTCTTCTTCTACTGCAATCTTAGATACTTGTTGTTTCATCTCATTCTTAAAATCGACAAGACTGCCAAATTCTTTTCTATAATTAATTCCAAGTCCGTATTTCTGCTCATTTTGGAATTGCACCTCGTCCTTGTCCCACTTCCCATATGCTCTCAGCTTAAGACGTCTATCATCCGTGAGGAAATATTCTAATGCGACATCATGTATGATATAATTTGTGAGACCAAAAACAGAGTTTTGAGCATTGACAAAACTTGTACCATAATCTATTCCCCACTTATCATTTTGGAATCGTGGTTTAAAGTGGACCTCTATCTCATCAGGGAAATAATTATTATCGGTGACACCTTCTAACAATCCAGCATTACGGCTAATCCCTATCTCAAAATCTATCCCAGAGATAAATCCATTATCGATCAATGCTTCTTGCAATATACTCGATAGAAGATACGACAACTGATTTGATACGAATTCACTAAGGGTATTATAACCTGTCTGTATCGCAGCATTACCAGTAGCTACAGATGTACCGAACCTATTAGATGGAAGAAAGCTTCTGAATATTATGAGGCCTGCAACTTGCTCGTTGAGATCTGCTTCGTTCTCTTTGAGGGTTCTCAGCTTAGCATCAGCGAATGTTCTGAGCTCTCCCTGTAATTCTGGAAACTTAATATCAAAATTGACGACAGGCTTATAGAGCGTTCCACCTAAATCCAAGGTCAGATCTACTCGAGTACGCTTTCTAGACTGTGCAGCAAGATCAGTATTACCTGTGACCAGATATTCTTGTAAGAAAATATTAGTCGGTACTCGGAGGTCTTCGTAATCGGCTTCTATATTAAGATTAGCATTAATAGGGTCTCCGGTCCAGGTGATGTTACCTCCTCGCCTCACATTAAATGGCTTAGCTACGATTCCCCAGGCTGTAAACAAATACTCTCCAGCAAATACCTCATACTCGCCAAATACATTAAACTCTCCTTCCCTAGTAACAACAATCCTCAGATCACCTATCCCATTTCCTCTGATGACATCATTCGTTTTCTCGTCAAAAATTATATTGACATTAGAAGACTCTGTGATGGTTAAGTTCATCTCTAAGTCTACTCCTTCTAATGTCACCTGATCGTCTAACTGAAGGGATGTATCTTTAGCAATTGCTTCTCTATCTACGAATTTAATAAAGCTCTCATCGAAATCTTCGTAGCTATCCTCGATCGGAATATTAAGTGTTGTACCCTCTCCTGTGATCGCATTCACAACTATATCTGTAGAATGTACAGGTCCCGTGAAGCTTACATCCATTTGCCCCATTCCTTGTCCATAGTACATGGCATTATCTCCCTTCTCAGTATCTAGCACTAAAAAATTATTAGAACTCATAAACATATCCAAAGCAAAATCTGCAAACATATCATGTACAAATCCACCTTCTATGATCGCCTCATTATTATACTTATCCTGTACCGTAACACCGGTAAAGTCTACAGATTTATTTGTCAATAAGATCGGTTCGCTCCCTAAGGTCAGATAACTTCCTAAATAATCCACCTCGGTCGCAGCATCCTTCAAGAAGCCCTCTCCAAAGAGTGTAAGGTCATCTATGGGACCAGAAATAATGGCATCTATATCAGTCGTTCCAGTCGTACGTGATATCCCATCGTCGATGATAAATTCAAATATATCTAAGACCAGATCGTCAATATCAACTGTACCATTGAGGTACTTAGTTTCCTTATTATATTCTGCAGCTACATCGACTTGCATATTATCCATATCCCTAAGCAGGTAGACGCTGGCATTCACATAGCCATCATTATTATCTTTAGCTTCTACTTGTAAGTGACCATAGTCTACATCATTCAATGTAAATTCTGGAATATCCATGATCCCATTGATAACAGGCGTCGCATATATAGAATCTACAGATAGTAATACACTCCCTATCCCTGCAAATGCAACCTTATCATAATCGATGATACCATCTATGAGCTGAAAGTCAAAGTTTTCTATCTCTGCCTGTACGCCTTTATTGCCTTTATCATTAATACGAATTGTTCTATCTCCATCGGTCATGTAGAAATTATCTATAGAGAGGTAATCGTCACCTATAATGATCTCGTTATCATCAGATACATTCCAGTCAGCACTGAACATATTGAGACCTTGTTCTCTGACGTGTATCATTATATCGTTAGATCTTGGGGATACTGATAATCCTATATCCACATTCCCTACTGAGTCTATCACATTAGAGGTCTTGACATTAAGATCTATGATACCTTCTTCTATAGATGATCGGAACTGGATAGGCTCAAAGTATCTATCACCTGATAATATCTTTGCTATATCTAAATTGAGATTAGCTATTTGATCGCGGTTGCTTGACTTAAGTACTATATTCTGTATGGTATAATCTTTATAGAAAGAAGTGTCTATATTCACCACGGTCTCATATTGGTTCTCTGTTAATGACGCTGATCCTTCTATCGAGACATAAGCTAATCGAAGGTCTTTGACATTAGCCAATTCGAGATAATCTCGAGTGTCTTTAACATTAATTTTAAATCTGAATTTTTGTTCGTTATTGAGGTTAGGTGTTAGTCCATATATGCCAAACTTCTCTGCCCATTCAGGATGCTCATTATAGATTAAGTTTTTGAATGTAGGAACAACTTTTACCAAGTCAAATTTTCCATCCAGTGAAACATTCATTAAGTCACTATAGAGCACGACAAATCTATTGTCATCCTTAGATGGTGAGGACGACAGATATAGACTATCAAAGTCAAATGACTTTTCCTTGTATACCATCTGCAGATCTTTCACCTTTGCTGTTCCTGTAAAATCATTAATAGATGAGCCTTGGAGTTGTAGATCGAAGTTACCCGTGATATCCGTAATCTCCTTGGATAGGTTAAGCTCAGATAGATTAATCTTTTTAATATCTGCCTTAAAATCAGAATTGAAGAATGTATCCTCTATCAGTATCTCTCCATCAAAATCAAGACTCAAGTTAGGATCATCAGCACTGAAAGATCCAACGAATTGGTTCTTATTAATTCTTCCTTGTAGATCTACATTAGAGTACCTATATCCCTTATAATCAAAGGATTGCATACCTGCAGCCAGATCTGTATTAAGGTTCTCTAATATCAAACCTTGACCATCGATTACCTTACCTGATAATGTTGTATATCCAAAATCTGGATTGTCAGTCCATTCTTGTAAATCAAAATCTATTAATGAAATCTCTCCAGAGTAACGTGCATCATTGATACCATCCTTAGTATCTAATCTCATATCCAGCTCTACTTGTCCTAAGTTACTTGTAAGAGATCCATACACAACTAAGTCATTAAAAAAACCTTCTATGTCTCCTGTAAATACGATCGGATCTAATTTAAAAAATTGCTCTGGAGGACTGAATCTAGGAATGACATCTTGTAAGGCAGAGAGACTCGTTTCCATCTCATCTATGTACATATTAAACAGAGCATTCTTTGGCGAATTAAGATTACTAGCACTTATCGATCCCTTCAGATAGATAGATGTATCTATTGCAAGAGATAGATTATCTGCTTCCAGTTGTTCCATGTTTCCATTCACAATTCCAGATACTCGGAGTGTGCTATTGCGATTCTTCTGGAAGAACGGCTTATCCTGTAATTCTGGAAAAAAGTATAACAGATCTGAAACCGCAATCACTGATCCTCTCATATCTGAGATAACTCTAACCTTATCACCGAAGTCTCTAAAATCAGACAGTTGATCATATTCTAATTCTAAATAATTAGCTACCGTACTATTCTTAAGTGAGAGATTAAAATCAGAAAGTAATAGATGGCTTGTATCTATCTCAAATTCTTCCACTTTCAATCCATTTATTCTAAATCCACTTTGTTCTACAAGACCTAACTCTTCGATTGTAGCCGATAGTTCAAAAGGCGACCTGGCATGAACATTATCTGCCTTCAGATTAAACTCAGAAACATCTAAATGATGATAGTCTAAACTATTGCTATCCCGACGCCGAGCATGATTATTATCTTCTAAAATAAACTGTCCCTCCGTTATAGCTATATCTTTAACAAGAAATGACAATGGAATAATAACACTTCTGTTGTCTGACGGACTGTTATCAGATAGATTAGAATCAGCTGAATCAATAGTACCATCAGATTTACCTTTTTCTATTTTGATGTAAGGGTGATGCAGCGTTAATTGATCGATCGATACAGAATCATTCTTCATATCGATATGATCAAAGTCTACGATACCTCGTCGCAAGGAGACATAGGTATTATTTTCTTTCGCAATGTCTTGGATTGATATAACGACATTATCGAAAATGATTTTTTGAAGGTCTAGGTCATAGGACTTTTTTGTCCCACTTTTGTCTTTATTATCTATAGATAATCGAGACAGAAATCGAGTCATATTTGTAATAGAATCCCCTTCTTCCTTATTAATATTTATAGAAGCATCTATAAGTGATATCTCGTCCAGATAGATCTTGCCATTCCATAAGCTGAGTATATTCTCTGTCAGAGATGTCGAAAACTCCCCTACATGCATTAAGGTATCCTGAGAATCATTAGGAGAGGATATAAAAAAATCATTTAATAAAAATCCCTTATAAATAGAGAAATCTACTTCTTTAATACTTACTTCTGATGATGTTTTTTTGGAAATCTGAGATATCACACGATCCTTCACCCAGTTCTGGACAGGAACTAAATGGATGAGAAATGGGGTCAATAAAATAAAGATGAGCAGCAGTAACAGAGCCCACCACAACCACCTCAATCGGCGTCGAGGTGGAGCTTTCGTTTTACTATCCTGATGATTCTTATCTGTCTGCATCTATGCGGTCTCTAAACTATCCTTATTACCTACAATTAAGATAACTATTATAGTGTCCAATTGCTGTTATCCATAATCCATTTAATCAAAATTTAACTATAGCTCTCTCATTAGCACAAAGCTACCCTAATTTGCTCCATAAGCTTATGGTCTGTATCGCTTCTTTTACATCATGTGCTCTCAGTATCTTAGCACCTCTCATCAGCGCAGTCATATGTAGAGCGGTTGTCCCATTAAGTGCATTTGTGGGGTTCACTTCTAATACTTTGCAGATCATGGATTTTCTACTTATTCCAGCCATCACTGGATAGCCTAATATCTGAAATAAATCCAGATGAGATAGCAATGCATAATTATGCTCTACTGTCTTACCAAATCCAAATCCTGGATCTATAATGATCTGATCTATACCCATCAGTCGTGCCTCTCGACTCTTTTTTATAAAAAATTGTAAGATTTCTTGCACAACATTGGCATAACTGGGATCATTCTGCATCGTATCTGGCATGCCTTGCATGTGCATCATAACATAAGGGCAACCCAATCGATTCGCTGATTCCAAGATCTGATTATCTCCTCTACCTGCGGTAATATCATTAATGATAAATGAAGTTATTTTACTTAATTCATCGACTACCATTGCATGGTAAGTATCTATGCTTAGAACCGTATTAGGGTATTGTTTTACTATTTCACTTATGATAGAAGATAGTCTGGACAGTTCCTCAGAAGCATTCAGACTATCCGCTGATGGTCTGGATGACGCTGCCCCTACGTCGATTATAGTAGCTCCTTCCTCTATCATCTTGCCCACTTGTTCTATGGCTTCTACCATTCCACCATACTTTCCGCCATCATAGAAGGAATCAGGTGTGACATTAAGAATTCCCATTACTATTGGAGTAGATAGATCTACAAGCCGACCTCCGAAATTCAACGATTGCATTTATATAGCTATAATTATCATGTATAAATAGATGACGCAAAGGTAGCTATAATGCAATGTTGAACATTATAATTATATGAATACTGTAAGAAAATACTATTTAATCTCTATGGTATCAAAAATAATAGTCGGCTATTTTACATATTACTCCCGTCCTGTCAGAATGGCATCATTTTCAAAGTTGTATAAGTTACTGCTAATAACTACTTGATTATCAGCAAAAAAAAGATTGATAGCATTATGTCAAATAGAAATAAGTAACTATTTTTATCGCTTATAGCTAATTTAGAACTTACACAAACTACTACGTCTTGAAGAAGGAAGAATCTCGTATTCTAAATGTTTGCATATCTCTATGTGTAGTCATTGCCTGTTTTTTGCTTTTGGAAAATTGTCAGGTTGAGAGAAACGTGAAATCGGTGACACAGAGTGTCAAAAAAATTGAAAAAGTATTTGGCTTTGATAAGAGTCAGTATACATTCGACACATATAACTTAGGTTTCAATCAGAACCTTGGTGATTTATTACTTTACGAAGGTATATCCTGGGATAGTATCGTTAAGTTGGACGAGATATCTGCAGACATCTTCAGCATCAGAAAATTTAGAGCTAAGAAGCCATTTACAATGGTGAGAAAGGATTCTTGTGATTCACCTATGTGCATCATCTATGAGCCGAATAAATTGACTTACGTCAAATATTTCATCAAGGATAAAGTAGATGTAGACGTTGTAAAAAGAGAATATGAAATCGTAGAATCATCAGCATCAGGCATTATAGAAACTTCTCTATGGAATGCCATGATGGATTCTGACTTAGATATAGACATCATCGATAAGATGGAAGATGCTCTCGCATCAGGTGTAGATTTTTGGCATGTCGAAAGGGGTGATCAGTTCAGATTGCTATATGAGAAAAAATGTATAGATGGTAAGCAAGTCGCTAATGGAGATGTCCTCGCAGCATCATATAAAGATAAAAGAGGTGAGCACTTCGCAATATATTATGCTAATGAAAACTATGAAGGATTCTATGATCTAAAAGGAAATCCGACAAAAGGTGCTTTCCTAAGATCACCACTTAAGCACTCCAGAATCTCATCAAGATATAACCTCAGAAGATTCCACCCGATTAAGAAAAGAAGAATTCCTCATTTAGGGACAGATTATGCTGCTCCTGCTGGCACGCCTATATTCGCTGTTGCAGATGGTGTGATAGAGAAGGCAGGCTTCACACGTAATAATGGCTTCTATGTGAAAATCAGACATGACAATGTCTATAAGACACAATATCTGCATATGCGTAAAATCGGTAAAGGAATCAAGCGTGGTGTCAGAGTTAAGCAAAGTCAAGTGATCGGAGAAGTCGGTCAGACTGGTCTTGCAACTGGACCACATGTATGCTACAGATTCTGGAAGCACGGCAAGCAAGTCAATCACCTAAGAGAAAACTTTCCACCAGCAGATCCACTACCTGAAACTCAGATGCCTGACTTCTTAGAACAAAGAGATATATTGCTTAGAGAGCTATCAGAGGTCCCTTACCCGAATAAAGCTGAAGAGGAAGTCGCTACTGTTGTAGAGGCTGTGGAGGAGTAGAAGACTTTAGATTAAAAAACTAAATAGCTACTCATAACTCATAACTCATAACTCATAACTAGCTACCTACTTATCCCGAGCGAGAGTAAATCCAAAAGTGCTCCCCTTTCCATATGTACTTCTTAATGTGATTTTTTGGTTATGTGCTTCTATAATGTGCTTAACTATCGAGAGGCCTAGACCGGTGCCTTTAATCTGTTGTGAGCGACTCATATCGGTTCTGTAGAATCTATCGAATACATGCTTAAGGTCTGTTTCCTTAATGCCTACCCCATTATCAGAAACTTCTACTAATATAATGTCTTCCATATCGTAGAAACTGATCTTAGTTATGCCTTGACCATCTTGCCTCCCATACTTAAGAGAATTATTCACAAGATTAACGAATACTTGTCTGATCTTCTCCTTATCTGCTATTACATTAAAGGATATGTCTGCTCCGGGTTTGAAGATGAGACTTATACCTGATTCTTGGGCCATTAATTCTAAATCCGAATAGACATCCTCCGCAAGTTCCTTGATATTAAAACTAATATAATCTAAGCTTCTGGCTTCTGATTCTAACTCATTAATGACCTCTAAGTCATCGACGATGCCTTGTAATCTATCTGTACTGCGGAGCGCATTCTTGAGGTATTTGATATTTATTTTTTCATCATATAGCCCACCCTCTATCAATGTGTGTAAGTATCCTTGTATGCTAAATAGCGGTGTCTTTAGCTCATGACTAATATCACCGACATACTTCTTACGATATCTCTCCAGAGATTTTAATTCTGAGAGTTCCACTTTTTTCTCCTCAGCCCAGTCGATGACTTTTTGATTGACCACATCTATCGTTGTTTTTTTGTTTTCGAAATCGGATATCCCCTTGAGAGAATCTTTAGACTCGCTGATGACTTTGTAAATCAGCTTGATCTTACGAAAGACAAACTTCTCGAATAGAGAAACAATTATAAAATAAGTAACGACATAACTAACAACAGCATAGATTACAATAGACCAAATAGAGAAAATTGATGCATCACCTAACACAGAAAGCAAAACCAATGATACCATATGTAAAAGCCATACACAGAAGGATATGTAGGTAGAAATCTGTCGTATCGTTAAGTTCTTAAACAAATTATCGGATAGATTGTATGCAACTAAATTTAATGTACACAGACACTGTGTCTCTCAGTCCAAATATAGGGAAGTCCTATAACTTAAATTGATAGCCTACACCTTTGGTCGTTTTAATATAATCACTGCCTATCTTTTCTCTTAGTTTTCGGATATGTACATCGATGGTCCGATCACCCACAATGACCTCTGATCCCCATACCTTATTCATAATCTCCTCTCTCTTAAATACTTTCCCCGGCTTAGAAACAAGAAGGGCTAATAGTTCAAATTCTTTCTTCGCCAGCGAGATATTATTATCACCTACTTCTATACTAAATGACTCAGGAAATATCTTAAGATTACCAAATACCAGCTCATCAGTTTTTGTGGTCTCCTTAAAGGCTGGGTGCCTTCTGAGTAGAGCTTTGATACGACTCTTAAGCACATTAGGCTTAGTCGGCTTCGTAATGAAATCATCACCACCTGCATCTAATGCTGACACCTGTGTGAAGGATTCAGACCTTGCAGTTAGAAATGCAATAATCGTATCTTGGAATTGATCTTTTGTTCTGAGTTCTGTGCATAACTCTATGCCATCCATATTAGGCATCATTATATCCATAAGAATCAGATGTGGATTGAATGACACTGCTTTGTTATATCCTTCCTCCCCATCATAGGCAGCTTGAGTGATATAACCATCTTTCTTGAGATTGTAATCAAGAAACTCTACAATGTCTTGATCGTCTTCTACTATTAGAATTTTAGCTTGCATTACAAGATGTGTATGTAAGTATAAAGTTGATTATTAATTGATTCTAAATGATGATACCACTGTTAACTCTATATTAATTCTTGTGATGAATTATTTTTTCTTCTTACCTGTATTCACTCTTTTCTTATTAGGGATAGACTTCTTAATTTCTTTCTTAAAATCGCTAGTGGATTTGTGCCTCGGCCGCTTATCTGATATATCAACTGTCTTCCATTGCTTCTCTATCTTATCTAATGAGTCTTTCACTTCAGTATGTGTATCGAGATACCATTCTGCATCTTGCGACATAATTGTAATATCATTCTCAACCAGATCTATATCTACTCCGTGGATTAGACTTATCTGATCTCTGTATAATGACCTTAGACTATCCTTCTGTTCTTCTTCCAGATCCTTAATAGCTTCTGCGGCGATATAGAGATCTATCATGACCCCTTTAATCGTTTCCTCAGAGTAATACAATGGCTTATCTTGATTTCCCTTGCATCCAGACAACACGAAGATCACCATTATGCAACTTATATAATTTGAATAATTCATATGTATCATTTTGGAGTATTTTGCATTCTGGCTCTGATGATTTTAGGAAAATGATATCCTATCACTTCTGTATTATCATATTGCACCTCCTGCCACAGATCTACTGTAGACCTCAAGTGTACAATCCCACAGGTAACTACATTATCTGTTTTCTTACCGAGGAATGCATTGCTAAAGTATGTAATGGTCGGATTGTGGCTGAAGAATGCTGGACAGCGAGTATCCTCTCCTAACTCATTGATAATATGCATCCAATCGGATTCTGACCCGAAATATAGATCTGTCTCCTTCTCCACCCTACTATCAGGAAACTCTGCTGAGAAATACTTAGATGTCTTATAAGCACGCTTAGCAGGACTCGATATGATATGATCGACAATAAGCCCCAAAGACCTACAATACGCCGCCATGTAAGGGCCATCAGACTTACCTCTATCATTAAGAGGTCGCTTAATATCGTCCAATGTCGGGTCAGACCAGGAGGACTTAGCATGTCTGACGAAGATTAATTCTTTCAATTAGCTATTATTATTAGGTATAATGATGAAAACAACGTGAAAAATTAAAATTAGTGATTAATTTTAGCGGTTTGCAATAATTTCTAAATCAATTCCTGACTATAAGGACAAAACCATCCATAATATTTGGAAGAAGAGAAAAGATATCAAAAACTTAAGATCAAAGAAATCTTAGAAGACCTCAGAGAAACTGATGTCAAAGCATTCATCATGAGTTATTCTAAAAAGGATAAGTCTTTTGAGCTTGCCTTTAAATCACATTTCTTATCTCGGATAATATTAGGAGATGAAGGGACTAAATATAGACGTATCCTCTCAGAAATCATCAAGCCCAAATCTACGACCAGCAATAAGATAGGAATGACTCAGAAGAAGACCATCCTCATCATATTAGATGACTTTGTCTTACAAATGAAAGATTGCCTATCTACAGAGAACTACACAGAAGCATATTATATTATAAAAGAAAGTCTCGGGAAGATCATCTATCTCCAAACTCGATATGAGGTCACAGATATTGCATTTGAGAAAAATAGAATACACTTTCTTAATGGTCTTAATATCATCTTAGAACAAGACCTTGCGCCAGTGTTCCGTGCCAGCGCTGAAAAGGAAATGATTAGGATCGTCAAAAAATCCTACTATCGTCCAGCGCAAGAGAATCTGATCCTAAGCCTCAATAGACATAATGCCATCACAGAAGATGAGAAACATATCCTTATAGAAGAGCTCTATAATAAGTCTAAGCTCGATACCGATAGCATCAATATACTCAGCACTTCTATACAGTTATCCTATCCTCATGTAGATATTGCTAAGGATATATTACAAAAGTATGATCACAACAAAATCTTCATAGCCCTAAGAAATATAATAGCAGAAGGTCAAATAGAGCTTGCAGACTTCTATATAAAAACAAAAGAAATAGACTTCAGCTTTCAGAAAGAATGCCTCATATGCTTTAAGTTAATAACTGAGAAGAGCTACACCAAACTCAACAAGCAAATTATCAATTTGGATCGCAAAAATATAGATTATCAAGTATTCTATGACTTGATGGAAGCTATACCTGATCGGTATCTGATCGATCATTTTGATGGGATACAAAGTTGGGTGGATACTTTGCCATTTATAATGATGACAAAGTTATATGCTCGAGCTCAGCGATACCAGATGCTCCTCCACCTCTTAGCTGACAAAAATCAGATCAACTATCTACAGAGTTACGATTCCCTACTCATAGAGAAAGGTTATCAGAGGGAAATAAAAGAACTATACCTAATGCTCACCGAGTCATATCTAAATGAGCACTTAGGTCAAAAGACCACAGACTTCCTCCTAACCATCAAGCAGCATCTATACAAGATCTCTCAGTCTGATATTGTATATGCTATCAGTGACAATATTTCTAAGAAATATGCACACCGCAAGTCTATTATAAACAATATGGACTGATGATAAAGGCCATCATTTTTGATCTAGATGGAGTGATTATGGATACCGTCGATTATCACTACCAGTCCTGGCAATCATTAAGCACTTCTCTTGGGTATCAATTGCCGACAGATATAAAACATCAGCTGAAAGGGCTTAACAGGGAAGCCTCATTAGATATCGTATTATTATATGGAAATATATCAGCCACTGATTCAGAAAGAAAAGAATATTTATACCAGAAAAACAAATACTACCTGGAGAGTCTCCCTGCTGAAGAGGACAGTTATATTCTTCCAGGTATCAAGGACTTCCTCGCTAGTACCCAGAAGCATGGTCTGAAGATGGCCATCGCTTCGGCAAGCAAGAATGCAAGACGAATCATCCAAAAAACCAGCATCGCAGATTACTTCCAGTGTATAGTAGATGGCAATGATGTCACTCGATCTAAGCCTGACCCAGAAGTATTCTTAACTGCTGCAAATATGATAGATGTCTCACCATCAGAAGCCATAGTCATAGAAGACAGTCCTCAAGGTATAGATGCAGCAATTACTGGTGGATTCCAGACTGTGGGAATAGGAAATGCCAGCCATCTGACAGAAGCCACCATTGTAATGACTGACCTAACATATATATCAGCTGATATGATCGTTAGATTATTGAGCTGATAGGTAATCACAATTGTATTTCTAAAATTACACTTAGCTTCTTGCACAGGGAACAGCCTTGATATTTTACCTCGCTTTTAGAGGTTTCTCTACAAAACTGTATACCAGATGACAAGTAAATAAATGTAATGGGGTACAACCTATCGAATATTGTAGCGAAAATCAACAGGATGATTTTAAATCAATTCATTATAATTGTAATAAATATATGTTCAATATGACTCGATTTCTTCCATTCTTAATATAGTTAACGTAAATTTAAATCCGATTAATCCTGTGATGAATTCCTTAACTTATTAGTTATTTAGTTATTACGTCAATTAGCAAACCCAGATGAAGCGCATCCATATACTTATACTTTTATTATTTAGCATATCATTATTAGCACAGGATGATGAGAAGACAGAGCTTGTACTCGAAAGAGTCAATGGTTTCTCATCCAGTGATCGAATAGAGGAAATATTAGTTACAGGCGATGGCAACATATGGTTTGCTGGCAAGAATGGTATCAGCACCATCAACAATAATAGCTCTGCACTATCTCACATATTGAAAATCAATAACGCCGTAGCAGTTGCTGTTTCCATGAAGGGGAATGTATTTTCTGCATTCAGTAATGGAAAGATATATATGAATGATCGATTTATCTATCACCTCGATACAGAAGGATTAGAAATCAACGATCTCGAAATCTATAAAAACAAATTATGGATCGCTACTAATAAAGGCATCTACCAATTCAATACAGTAACTAATAAGTACGTCACGCAATTTACAACTGAGAATTCTAATTTAAAATCTAACGTGGTTTCATTTATCAATCACTACAAACCACTGGAAAGTCTGTGGATCGGAACTGACAGAGGTATTATACAAGTGAAGGAGAATGGCAAATGGAAGACAACCAATACAAAAGAAAAATTTATCGCAACAACGGAGAATGTCGATGGTATGTGGCTACTCAGTGATAAGGAGCTCTGGCTTGTATACAATGACTATGGCAGAGATAGATGGCAAGAGCAAGGACTAAAGCAAGGTCTCTACGAAGGCAAGGTTAACGACCTAACACTGGACCAAGAAGACAATCTATACATAGCATCTGATATCCTAATAAGATACAATCCTTATAAAGACAAACTCGAAAAGTACGGTGAGAATCTCGGCCTCGTCGCCAGTAAGTGCTTAGCACTTGCAAGTGATGAGAAAGGAGTCCTATGGCTCGGAACAGCTAATGCAGGACTATTTAGAATATACCAAGGTGAGATGGAAATCACAAAAATGGCTATTACTCCATTCTTAGAAAATCCGATCAGCTGTGCAGGTGAGATGGATGGAAGTATAATCGTAGAGGTGCAAGGTGGAGAAGCACCATACAAGTACTTCTGGGAAAGAGTCAGACTAAAGGGTGATCCAAATCCGACTAATCTAAATGCAGGAACATACAAAGTTACTGTCGAGGATAACAACGGCGTCAGACAGTTTGCTTCATTAAAAATAGATGATCCTCAACAACTAAAAAACAATATTATCAGCACTGTAGCTGTATCTAAAGCTGGTAAAAAAGATGGAATCGCTATCGTAGAAGCTACTGGTGGTACACCACCCTATCAAATCCTGTGGGCTAATGGTGAGAAAGGAAGTAAAGCCAAAAAGCTAAATTATGGATACAGCTTCTTAACCATTACTGATGCCAATGGATGCAGTATAGAAAGTAATGTTACTATAGACAAACCAAAAATCTTACCTGACCTAGATATCGCTAAGATCAAAGTCGGTCAGACCTTACAGATTAATAACTTATACTTTGCTGCTGATAGCACTGAAGTTACCGCTAACTCTAATGAGGTTCTCTTAGAGGTCTATGACTTTATGGACAACAATGAGAATGTCGTCATAGAAGTCGGTGGACACACTAACAATGTCCCACAGGATAAGTATTGCGATCAACTATCCTCTGCCAGAGCTAAGTCTGTAGCAGAATACTTATACAACAAAGGCATTACTAAAAATCGAATCTCACACAAAGGCTATGGAAAGCGGAAGCCGATCGCTAGCAACGACAGTAAGAAAGGTCGTAAGCGTAATCAAAGAGTGGAGATTAAGATTCTTAAGCTGGAGGTGGAGTAAGACCCGGTATAGTAGATAAGTTTACACAATAGAAAGAAGAAGAAGAAGAAGAAGAATACCTCACCTGATTTCTATTTCTATATAGATTCAGACTTTGATATCTTGTATTATAGCTTAGTAAAATGGAGGGCTCTAACTTAGCTTATCTAAAAGTATTTACCTACCAACATCCTATCGTTACTACACTTGAACGTGTAAAGTCAGGTCGTCAATTTCAAAAAGTCAAAATATTATATTAAAAGCTTTATTTATTTTCTAATTGGGAGTTAATTTATTCTTAATTGAATTTTATTCAATTTGATATTCTCTAATTTGGAATTATAAGTTCACTTAAAAATTCCTATTTTGAAAAAAACAATACTTCTGATTTTTGTGATGATTAGTATTTATTCATCTATTTTCTCCCAATCATTTTTCGACAAACTTGGCGCCGGTATAAACTTTGACATCAAAAGTCCATATGGAGAATTAAGGGATAATGGTCTTACTAATTTTTATGGCCTCTCAATAGAAGCTTTCTATGTAGGATGCACGGATAGGAAATGGAGGTTTACCCCTGGCTACAGAATAGGTGCTGGTATAACTAAAAGCATCTCGGGAGATGATATTTTACTAGCAGAACCTGAAGGTGCTGAAGCTACGCGAAGATTATTTAATACATATTTTGGAGTGGAACTCGTAGGGAGATTGATATATGAGAATGATAATAGAATCCGACCTTATGCAGAACTATACGCTGGCTTTCGATGTGTAAATGCACACGAAACTTTTTCCCTCACAGAACCTATAGAAGGATATTCTAACAATACCGAAAATGTATTTTCTAACGCCAGTAATATAGTCGGAATTGGCATCGGAGTATTAGTGCAACTTTCAGATGTCATAGATCTTAATGTAAAATTAGCAAGTGAATATTCTGGACAAGTATATCATAGCAATCTAAATGGAGATGAGTTCTATTCTACGCAGAGAATAGAAAGTAATAACTCTTATAATCATAATTTTTCGATAGGTATCTTTTTTCGTCCTAAATGCGGTAGAATCACAGACTCCTATACAAACAAAAGAACAAATTATATTAACTCTGGATATACTCCCAGACCTAAACAGACCAAATCCATACAGAGACATAGTCGAAGAATTCAAAAGTAAAAGTGAAAATTACATATTCAATTCTGGATATAAAAGATAAATGTACCACGCTTTAGCTGCATGGTACATTTAATATTTACAATATTATCTTTCCCTTACTTAACAATCGTCACATTCCCTTGCTTAGTATATTCAAATCCATTTGTACATACTGCCAATAAATAATAACCATAGACATCTGGTTCTAATTCTTTGTTTCGAAAAGTACCATCCCATTCTTCATCTTGGTCCATACTGGTGAATACTTCCTCCCCCCATCTGTCATATACCACTAACTCGAAGCGATCTATAAAGTTAGATTCTATACGCCATGTGTCATTAAGCATATCTGCATTAGGGGTAAACATGTTAGGCACATATATATCTGACTCATCACAGTTAGGTTGTATTACGGTGACCTCTACAGTAGCTGTATCTGTACATCCATTATCTTCTGTGACGGTTACTGTGTACGTTATCGTTTCATCTGGTGTCGCTTCAGGATTACTTTCTGTGGCATCATCTAAGCTCTCCGTTGGAGACCACATATATCCGAAGTTATCATCTTGATCCGTAGATAGAGAGGTACTCTGACCAAATAGTATCTCATCTGGTGTAGCAAATGCATTGACACCATCAAAAAATCCATCTACCTGAACCTCGAACATGTACTCGGTCTCGCAACCATCAGAGCTGATATACACCACAGTATAAGTTGTCGTCTGTGATGGTTGTACTGTGATGGAATTGTCTGTCTCTGACAATATTGCCACATCAGGTGTCCATGATAATTCGAAATCTAAATTAGATGCAGGAGTCACTGTAATCGTCGTCGACTCTCCTAAGCAAATCATACCATCACCACTGATCTCCCCATCGATGATGGACTCGATTAATGTAATTGTATCAGTATCCATGCATCCAAACTCATCCATTGCAATAGCTACGATTGTCTGGTCACCTACTGGCATGTATTGTGATAACACGACTCCATTACCGACGATTCCACCACCTAATATATACCATTCTACAGAAGCATTAACATCGGAAGTACTTTTAATATCTATAGCGCTTCTCTGGCAGTATATGAGAGAGTCTACCTCGCCTTCTATAGACAGCCCGATATCATCGAATATTTCTATCATAAATGTATCCATGAGAGAACAATTGCGATCATCTAACACCGTGACTACAATTAGTTGCGGTTCTGTAAGATCATCCAAAGTCAGAATATTAGTATCTGACAATAGGTTACCATCTATATCTGTAAATATAAATTCGAAATCGTCATCCAGCACCAACTCTACCCCATTGCCTGTACATGTACTCACAGCATTCAGTGGAGATAGATCAATTTCAGGAATAATCATTGGGTCTACATCAACCCCAAAAGTCTCTGTGGTCGTACATCCGAACTGGTTAGTCACTGTTGCAACTAAGCTTGTATCTGTCGTTATATTCTCAATTGTAATCGTACTACCATTACCTATGACATCTCCGTTGAGAAATGACCACTCTACATTATCCGATGTCAATAAGCTTACCGTAAATATCTGATCTTCACATATTGACAAGTCTTCTAATGGTGTAAAATCTATATCTGGATTCTGAAAGACCCCGACAGTTATCTGCTGAGTGGACTGGCAGCCCAGATCATTAGTAGCTACAGCTGTGACATTTGTAATCATAGTCACATTATTCAATGTAAAATTGGTCCCTGTAGCCAATAGATTACCGTTACTATCAAACCACTGTACCACATCGGGAGAAGTAGCAATTAAGTTAGCCGACTCACCTACACAAACATTAAAATCACTGCTCGTGTCAAATGTAAAATCTGGTGCCTCGACAAATTGTATATCTATTATGTCAGTTGTCATGCATCCAGAGTCATCCTCTACAGTCACTTCTAACATGGTCGACACCAATAGATTGCTCAATGTAATCTCCTGACCTGCCCCAACAACAAAACCTGTTGCAGTATCTACCCATTGGATAGAAGGAAAGTCTGAATCTAAGCGAATAGAAATATCTGTCCCTTCACAATAGACAATCTGAGAAGAAGGTAAGACATTAAAAGTCGGATTATCCCTTACAACCACACTCACAGTATCGGTGAATAAACATAGACTCCCTGGACTCGTAGATACCGTCACATAGAACTCTGCATCTTGTGTCAGTGACACTAATGGATTAGGTTCATTACTGATGACAGATACGCCTTGAGGTCCTTCCCAGTTATAAGTGTAGAAATCTGGTCCGATTGGATTTAGCTCTACCGTCTCATCACCACATTGGATAATATCTGCTATGGGAAATTGTGGATTCGAAGTTGCATTAATCGTAACCGTATCCGTTAAGAAGCAGAATCCATCATCTACATTCACAATAAAGTCTTGTTGTCCTGTGAAGTTTTGGAATATATACTCTCCTTGAGCATTGATCGTGATTCCAGCATCTGGAAATATAGTTACATTAAGACTATCGATATCAGAAGAGAATATTAATGCATCCTCTCCGTTACATATTATCTTATCTACGAATTCCACTTGTAAGGGTACTGTCATAATTTCTATATCTCTTATAATCAAGCTATCCAAACATCTGGATGGCGTGGTCAGCATAAGACTGACAGTTATGGGCTGATCTGTTCCTATATCAAATACAGGATTCTGTAAATTAGAAGTATCTGCTCCATTAGCGTAATTGATTATCCATTGATATTCTAATGTTTGAGAAGAGGTACTTAAGTCTGTCAATTGTATCTCTGTAGTCCCATCACAATCAAACGATGATACATCAAAATTAGCAGTAGGATCTCCTTCCACAGAGACACCTACATCTGCATAAGTTGTATCCGTACATACTCCATCAGTTACAATCATCGCCACATTATACAATCCAGGCGTAGGAAAAGTATATGTTGGACTCATTTCAGTGCTACTTAAATTAGTATTAGGAAAGTCAAATAACCACAGAAAATCTAAGCTATCCACAGGTAGAAAATTAGAGGTAGAATTATTAGTAAACTCTACTTCTAAGCTATTACATTGTGTTACAAATTCTGGTTCTATCATAGCAATCGGATTTCTACCACACACTCTCACATTATACTCAAAATCTCTTCTCACTTCTGAAAGTAACTCTCCATTACGGAATTCTCTTACGCAAACACCTATGAGGAATTGCCCTACCTCAGAAGGCACTGCTATAAGCTGTCCTGTAACTTGATCTATGCTAATGGGTGATCCTCCCATCATATTATTTTCACTGAATCCTGTAGCATATGTCACTGGTAAATAAGGTGGCGCATTAGGTGGGCGAGGTTGTGGAAAAGCGGCGTCAGCACCAGCAGAAGGGGCACACATAAAGTACACGAGTGAATCCCCATCTATATCCTCTGCACTGTGATCAAAGCGCAAGGTATCATTAGCACATATGTATACATTAGGAGATTTTATAAATGAGGGTGAGCTGTTACAAATTTCTAAAGCAGCTTCAGTTATTTTGATCCATACGGTAGCGCCTGTATTTAGTGGATTGGAAACATTATTAAGAGTTGCATTGTAGCAGCATCTCTGATAAGCCAATATATAACCACCAGGTATCGAAGGTAATATTACTGTATCTCGGTAGACTGTCGTCTGCAGACAGACATCCCCACCTATTACATTACACTCACTGGTAAGAATCTCATTAAGTGTATCATCTTCTATGAATGGAATTCTAATCTCTCCAAACTGTCCTACTGTAAGGACAAGTTGATTATCTCCATTAAAAACCCCAACAGAAGCAAAGTCATCAAACTGAGCATTAGCAGCTCCATTAAAACAATCACGTCTGAACTCTAAGCTAACCTCATATGTATCGGGACCGATGCATCGATAGGTCATAGATCCACCAGCTACATGTGTAGCATGTGTCGTGACGGCCAATAATGAACAGATGAGTACAAGAATAAATTTTATTTTATTATACATAATCGTATCCATTTTTTAATTCTTATTAAATTGAATTTCATCTATCTCTACTCTTCTTTCTCTACTTGCATTAGGACTGTAGATAGATTGTGCCGGAGCATTAATATTATCGCTCACTTCTCCAGGCGAAGTCGACTCACCGAATGATCTCTCGGTAATCTTTAGTTGACCGTTATCTATATACTGAACTAATACACCAGATCTCCACTGATAGAACTCCTTACGTACACTATCGATACGTCTTCTACCTAATGCTGTATTATAATCACTCTCTGCTACGGGACTTGCAAAGCCTCTCAGATATATATTAGCTTCTTGTCCATTCTCTAATACTAGCAAGAGTTGTTTTTTAAAGTGTTCATACTTATCAAATCCTCTTCTTACTTCTCCTTCAAAAAACGATTCGATCTCAGCTGATGCATCAGCTTTATTTTTCGACCTGTTCATGTATACTTCTTTGAATTTAGACTTTCGCTTGTAGTAAGCTTCATATGCTTGTGTATAGTTCTTAGTAGAAGTAACCTTAATCGTCCCTGAGTCGGGCTGATCATTATCAAAATACATACTGACAGGTATTGCTTCTGCCAATGATATTACTGCTTTCTCTACTTTGTCTAGTAATCTTAATTCTATGACTTTTTCCATGGTCACTTCATCTATTGCTGTAACTATCTCTATGCTGGATTCTTTGTAACCCTCTTTATTAGCCTCTATTGTGTATCGAGTATTTGGGTCTGTCGGAAATGTAAATGTCCCTGTCGAGCTGTTAAGTTGTTCTGACACTTGCTGCGTAGTCAAGTCAGTGAGATAGACCGATGCACCAGATAGTGGTTGTCCTGTCTTAGCGTCTACTACTTTGACTATTAGACTATAGTCCAGTGGTTGCATATAGACTTCTTGTGTGAATGCATTGTCTTGTCCAGCGATACCTCCAAGTCTTCCTAAATCAGTTGTTACATCTGCATATCCTTGCTTACCTACTGTAATCTCTAAGTTATCATTACAAGGTAATTGTATGACCTGATTGCTATCAGTTACAACCCCAGTATGTATAATCTCCTGAGTCAATATATCCTTTATCGTCACTGTGACATCCTCTATCGCATCATTAGTATTAGCATCGTATGATATTAGCTCAAAGTCTACCGTACATAACTTAGCATTAGATTTGTAGATGTCATAACAACATGACTCAAACTGATTATCTAAGTATAATGAGCCAGGGCGATTAGAAGATAAGTATGACTCCTTCTCATCATCAGATAAAAAGAAATACAAGTCATTATGTGCAGAATTAATATTATCTCCTAGATTAGATATATCACCATTTACAAATCCTTCATAATCTACTTTGTATACATCAAATCCACCAAAACCAACTCTTCCATCTGAGCTAAAATATAAGGTGCCAGTTTCTTCATGATGGTATGGAGAGACATCGTTTCTTTCAGTATTTAACCCTAATAAATTTTTAGGTTCTTCAAAGTTGTATTCTTTATCAAAATCTACTTTCCATATATCTAATCCTCCACTTCCTCCTGCACGGTTAGTAACATATAGCATCTGCAAAGAAGAATCTCTATTATAAGAAATGCTAGGCTGTGTGGAGGTATAGCCTTTTCTATTGATATAATCAGGTAGTCTTATCGACTTCCCAATCTGTCCATCATCCTCCACAGGAGCATAATATATTTCACATCTTATATTATTAAGATCAACATATTCTCCAACAGTAAAAAAAACATGCTTCCCATCAGGGGTAAATGCAGGGTGAGAGATAATGCTTGATTTTGACATGCCTGATATCGGAACTATATCTTGCTCTTTGATAATTTTAGAACTTAGTCTTTCTAGTTTATCGTCTTCTATAGGGAACTTCAGAGCACTATAATACAAGTCATCACCCATAAGGTACGGTGCATGCTCAGAGTATGGACTATTTACGTTCTCTACAGCTTCTCCTGGAAAATACTCACTTTCGATATCTTGATTAATCGCCCAATCCGAAGAAGATTTTAGAAATTCTATTTCTTTTGTTAGGTTACTATCTATCTCGGCATATTCAGATAAGTAAAGATCAAAATCCATTATCGCCTCTTGATAGTTAGACTTTAGCATTTCGATTTTTGCTAATCGGAATCTTGCAATGTGAGCATCCTCCACCATATCCATCTCCAGATAATTAGTATATAGTGAGTCGACCAAGTCTAATGAATAAGTATTATAAGCGGCATCTGCATATTGTCGTATTTGTTGCTCCTCTAAGCCATCATTCATATCATTGGCTTTCTCAAAATGGATCATAGCTTCTATGTAGTTACCCATCTCATAGGCTTCTTCTGCTCTATCCTTATGCTGCTTATAACTGTAAAATTGCGCCTGTAGTGTTGTCATGCTACTTATACACATGATCACTATGATTATTATTTTATTTATTATCATTCTGATATGTATCTAATTAGTAAATGAGACATGGTTTAAATATGCCCTCAGGTATCTTACTGAAGATATATCTGAGACTTAGCTCAGGTCCTCCCTTTCCGTCAGTAGCAATATCAAAATTGGAGATATTGAAATCATAGGAAAATGCTCCATACAATCTACCTATCTCGATAGCAATCATTGGATACCATGCATCACCGAATCTGTAACCCAATCCTAAATATAAGGCTTTATCGAGGTTATCTCCCAAGTATAATTTACCTTGACCATTTAGTACCATCTCTCTGTATGGACTCTGATTCTGATAAGATGCGTTAAGTAGCAGATCTAGCTTATCAGCTATCTGGTGATTAAGCATACCATATATAGATAGCCTCATCGGTCGCTTAGTTATATCTGCTGGTGTACTAGAGAAGCTATCTGTAGGTTGTATCAGATGATATAATCCCACACCTAAGTCTATAAACTTACGGTAGGTCTTCTGCCCTCGATAATTTAACCCTAATCCTATATCAAAATAGGAAGTATTATCTGCACCTATAAATTCTCCTGCTGTGCCAGGATCAAAGGCTGTTCCATTCCATTGGTTACCAGATCTTACTGCATCGAAATCGTACTTCCGTTGAGAGTATGATATATTGACAGCTGGGGTAATCGACTTATTTTCAGATATCCCTACTGCATATGCAAGGAATCCGTTAAGGCCAGTCATGCTGAGACTAAGGTCTCCTGCCTTATCGTAATTAATTAGACCTCCCACCCCGAGATAATTTTTTTTACCTGGCTTTCTAAACTTAAAATCTAAACCTACATCTGCACTCAGATAATCAACAGGAACGGACTTCCACTGCTGCCGATAATTAGCATGTACCCTTGTGGAACCATTAAAGGAACCCGTCAGTGCTGGATTAATATTAAGTGGAGAATTAAAAAACTGTGAGAAATGGATGTCTTGACCTATGCCAGAACTCCATAACCATAGTGATAGAAACATAGTGTAAACCAACCGTCTTAGCATACATATATTGATTGAAATTAAAAAATGTGTCGTTAGCTGGGGATAGGCCTACATGAGAATAGCATAATAAGTTGACTTCAGAACGTGGCGACCCTTAATACCGCTGCGACTATAACTTTTAATTAAGATAGTCAATATATTGGATACGGTACTAATGGTATCCCCTATATATTAACCTATATCACAATTATCATGTATGACTAATGTCAAGTAATGAGTAATGATATAAAAATGCTTTGAAATTGTGGGGAGGTATATTATATTTGCAATCCTTTAGCAAAAGAGCTTATTAAAAGGACTTAAAAACAAACAATTACGCGAAAGTAGCTCAGCTGGTAGAGCACGACCTTGCCAAGGTCGGGGTCGCGGGTTCGAATCCCGTCTTTCGCTCCATTTACCAATTATATGTATAGCCGCCCGGGTGGTGGAATTGGTAGACACGCAGGACTTAAAATCCTGTGACTTCGCGGTCGTGCCGGTTCGACCCCGGCTCCGGGTACAAAAAAAATAACCTAACTGATTTTCAGTTAGGTTTTTTTTCTGCTATTTCTCACTGTCTTTCTACTTCATAGCCTCTTTCGTATTTTATTATTTTTTTCGCTTTCTTCTGCCTCATTAGATATCGCTTCTTTTTTCAGTTTCATTAATTAATTTCTATCGTTATACCTTAAGTCATATGACTCAAGTTACTGATTATTAGTTATTTACATTAAGAAATGATATTGTGTAATATGATAATAAAAAGTGTGCATAATGAAAATAATTCTTGTGTAAATCGCAAATAATATTTGTGTAAAATGAAAATTTTATATGTGTATATTGAATATTATTGTTGTGTAAAATGAAAATAATTCTTGTGTAAATCGCAAATAATTTCTATTTTTATAGGATAATGTCTATTAAGAGAAGCATATTAAAGAGTATAAAACATGAGCTTACCAAGTATCCTATTATAGCTCTGACAGGGCCAAGGCAATCTGGAAAAACAACACTGCTGAAGGATGAGTTATCTGACTATACCTATATCTCACTAGAGAATCCTGATAATCGAGAATACGCCGAGAAAGATACGAAGGGCTTCTTAGAGGAATATGATCATAAAGTAATCTTAGATGAAGTACAACGAGTACCTAAGTTATTCTCTTATCTACAAGGCATCGTAGATGAGAAAAAAGTCATGGGTCAGTATATCTTATCTGGTTCTCAAAACTTTAACCTTATGGAGCAGATCACTCAATCTTTGGCAGGTAGAGTTGCTTTGTTTACTTTATATCCATTTGATAATTCTGAGCTGAAGGATGCAGGATTACTGATAGATGATATCAATAAGTTAATGACTACGGGCTTCTATCCAGCAATATATGATCGCTCTATTAATCCAGATAGATATTATGATGACTATATCAAGACTTATATTAACAGAGATGTGACACAACTCGTTAATATACAGAACCAGAGTACATTTAAGCGATTTATAAAAATATGTGCAACAAGAGCTGGATCACTAATTAATTATGCGAGACTGGCTAAAGATACAGGAGTCAGTCACTCCACTGCACGTAACTGGATGACAATATTAGAAACCAGTTATATTCTATATCAATTGCCACCTTATTATAATAATTATAGTAAGAGACTAACTAAAAGCACTAAGTTATATTTCTATGACAGTGGGTTACTTTGCCACTTATTGAATATTCGGAAAGGCGACTTGTCCCCTACTAATAAGCACTATGGACACATTTTTGAAAATATGGTTATATCAGAATTTGTGAAACAAAATGCACATCAATCTCAATATAGGGACTACTACTTCTGGAGAAGTTCTCATGGGAAAGAAGTAGATCTCCTATATGAAGACAACGATGGTATAAATGTATACGAGGTAAAGGCAACAACAACAATATCATCAAGGCTATTCCATGGATTAGAATACTTCAAAAAACTGGCTGGCAATGAAGTCAATGAGCAAACGCTCATCTATGGAGGTAAGCAAAATCAAAATAGGACTAACTATACTGTAACTGGATGGAATAGCTTATAGATTAATAATTCAGCTAACTATAAGAAGTTATACACTAAAAAAATAGGATCACTGAAGAACAGCGATCCCATTTTTTTTAATAATAATTCGAGGTAATGGATAAGTCTACTATTTTACTACAACATGTGTAAACTTCACTTTTGATTCGCCTTCCATGAGGAAGCCTAATTTATAATTTCCTTGCTCAAAGAGCTTCTTAGATATCTTTACTTTAGATGATAATACGGGTAGTTGGAATTTTAATACTCCAGCATCATCAAATATTTGAATGTGCTGTATCTCTCCTTCTACTTGAAATTCAAATATTTCTTTATCACTATGAAAAGTTGCTACAGTGAAAAAATCGATATCTGACTTATCTGCAAATGAAACTTCTACAGAAGCATTATCAATAATGCTTATACTCTCTACAGGATTAGTAGATGCATAATTATTCACTACTGAGATCAGTACGATTGATAAAACAAATATTAATTTTTTCATGATTGTGACTTTAACTACTTCAAATATAGATGAGTTAACTTCTGAGACAAAGCCCTCTCCCTCTACACTCAGGGTCATAATGCATGACATCAGCTATACGGATTAGAATTAAGCATTGGTTTCAGTAAGATAGCTTACAATTATAAGGCTCCAGTATCATTATTAAAGCCACAAATAACACAACGTCAAGATGATTATTACGAATATCTATATGATTTGACTGTATTAACTAGATGCTTGACGTTTTCTAAAGGCGTATCAGGATACACTCCATGACCCAAATTAAAGATATGTTTACCTCCAAAATCAGAAATGGTCTGATTTACCTTAATATCTAACTGAGACTGACTACCATACAGTGCACATGGATCCAGATTACCTTGTAATACCTTATCATATCCATATTGCTTTCTAATATCAGCAGCAGGCATCGTCCAGTCCACACCTATAATATCTGCACTGGTATGCATGATAGAAGGAAAAGAAAAATGAGCTCCCTTACAGAATAGTATTCTTGGTACAGAGGTTACCTCTTCTAAGATTCGATTAAGATAAGGCATACAGAAAGTATCATAGAGTTGCCTGTCCAGCATACCAGCCCAAGAGTCAAATATCTGCACTATATCAGCTCCAGCCTGTATCTTAAGCTTTAGGTAGGCTATAATCGTATTAGTAATCTTATCTAATAATTTATGTGATATCGCTGGTTCTTTATACAACATTGCTTTTGCTTTGCTAAATGTCTTAGAGCCCTGCCCTTCTATCATATAAGCAAATAATGTCCATGGAGCACCAGAGAATCCTATTAGTGGTACACGACCAGCGAGTGCTTTCTTCGTTAGATCTAATGCATCAAAGACATACTCCAATTTCTCTGCTGCCGCAGCACCAGATATTAATCGATCCACATCAGCTTCTGACTGTATAGTATTAGGAAAGTGTGGACCTTTCTTTTCTATCAGCTCATATGGTAGCCCCATACATTCTGGTATAACTAATATATCAGAGAATATGATCGCCGCATCGACTCCTATAATATCTACAGGCTGCACGGTCACCTCTGCTGCAAGGTGTGGTGTAGTTACTAATTCTACAAACCCAGAAAGTGAGCTTCTTATCGCTCTATACTCGGGAAGTATCCTTCCAGCTTGTCTCATAAGCCATATCGGCGGCCTCTCTACAGATTCTCCTCTAGCAGTTCTTAATAATATATCGTTAGAAATAGTCATAGCGTCTTTAAATTTTTAGACATTTACAACAAAGATATACATATATGAATCTTGCAAAGCGTAATCTTAATATAGGTCTCATAGGATATGGAAAAATGGGCAAAACAATAGAAAAAATAGCTCTCACTCATAATCATGAGATTATCCTCAGAATCAGCTCTTCTAATACATTAAAGCTGTCAGAGTCTCACCTCAATCAATTAGATGTAGCCATTGAGTTCTCAGATCCCACTGCTGCAATAGAAAATCTAACATTACTCGCTCAGAATAAGATACCTACTGTCTGCGGGACCACAGGTTGGCTTGATGCTTATGATGATATTATAGAATTATATAAGTCAAACAAAGCACCATTCCTATATGCATCGAATTTCAGCATAGGTGTCAATGTATTTTTTGAAGTCAACAAAGTCCTGGCAAACTTAATGAATGGACTAAAAGCGTATGACGTTAACATACATGAGTCTCATCATACGGAAAAGAAAGATGCCCCTAGCGGCACAGCTATAACTTTAGGAGAACAAATCATCGAAAGGTTAGATAGAAAGTCAGAATGGTCAAGTGATAAAGATAGTGGAGCCGAATCACTGAGAATAAGCTCTGCCCGAGAAGAAAATGTCAAGGGCTATCATGAAATCATATATACCTCCTCAATAGATGACATAAAAATCAGTCACGAAGCACATAGCAGAGAAGGATTTGCAAGAGGTGCACTTATGGCCGCTGAATGGATCATCGGAAAAGAAGGCATCTTTTCATTCAAAGATATTATGGCCAATATGAGAGAATAAGTCACTGTCTTGTAAGCTTATTATTCAGTAACAATCTTTGGTGCCCAGTTCTTACTAACCAACTTAACTCCGATGGCAATAAGTCCAAATACAATTGTATAGATCAATATCAATCCATTAGATAAGATTCCAAAGGTAATCGCAGCTTCTTCTTTGTAAGCAAAAACCAAAAACAATTGTAGTATAATAAAATGTGTCGTACCTATACCGTTAGGTGATGGTAATGCCCACCCAATTGCTCCTACAAACAAAATGATCACAGCAAAATATATACTTTGACTTTCCACTTGAGGTATTGCTAATAAGTACACATAATTAAGAGCGACAAGTAGTAGCCAAATGATAATGGTGTGTAAAATGAAAAGTGGAAATCTCTTCATCTTAATACTTGCGAATACGCTACTCATCAGCTGAGTAACAAAAGTCTTAACCTTAGAGAAGAGATTAATCTTATGCAGTATGAATGCTCCTATAACTGTCAATAAAAGCAGACCTGCTAATAATAAAATAAGCATCGTCCCATTGCCATCTATAATGTCTACTACGAAAGTATAAGCTTGGGAAAATAACTCTCCTAATCTCTTAGCTTCTACTATACTTAACACTATTAAACCTATAAGAAGTACTACAACATCATAGACTCTTTCCATAATAACAGACCCAAGACTTGCAGGCACAGGAATATCTGCATCCTTAGCTAAGGCGGTACATCTTAATACTTCTCCAAATTTAGGTGTGAATGAATTAATTAGATACCCCATCAAAGTATAATAGAGTATATGAGAATCCTTAATCTTATGCCCGATATTATCGAGCATAACATTCCATCTTAATGCTCTGAATAGGAAAACAAAAAACAAAATGACTCCTGATATCAATATCCACTTCGGATCCGATGCCTTGAGATTATCGGCTATTTCTGAGAGTTTCGTATCCTTCAGAGTAAGGTATAAAAATATAGCTCCAATTAATATACCTACTAATGATTTCCAGATATCTTTCATCCGTTAGCTTAAGATTCTTCTTCGTAATAGACTTTATAGAATTTCCTTCCATCTTCATCTACTCCTTTTTGTATCCACTCCTTGTTACCATGCACATAGATATGGAAATTCTTATCTAACTTAATCACTGACTTAAATACGCCAGACATTCGCTTAACCGCTGGAGTAGAAACATCAAAGTTACTACTCAGATTAAGTTGCTTATCTTCTTTGTAATCATCGAATGCTTTAATCACATTATCATCATAGAAAACTGATTCTAAGTAATCTTTTTCATTGAAATTCTCATTGTTATCGAAGTATTCTTTAGAATTATTCATGAAAGCGAACTCGTCTTTCTTATCCATCTCAAACTCATCCTTAAGCTTCTCTTCTATGAATGATTTAGTGGCTTGGATATATACAGTTGTATTATTAAAGTCATCATGACGATGTCTGACATTTAGAAAGTCATTCATCCAATATTGTGCTTCTCCATTGAGCTTCTTCTGATCTATCGCAAGCACCTTGAATCCTTCGCTCTTTTCAGAATTTATAATAATGCAAGCCTTATCTAATTTATTGACATTGATACCTTTCTCAGAACTTATGTGATATGCTTTACTCTGCAGTAACAACTTTAAGAAATCATCTTTAGACTCAGACTTAAAGATTCCTATAGCGGATACCAGCTCATCTTCTATCATGACATCTTGTATGTATGTAATGATAAGGTCACCAGACTTTATATTAGCATTATCTGTGGAATCATAGAGTCGCTTAGCTATATCTACGGACGCAGCATGGATTGTGGAAGGGTCAGCAAATACTTGGCTCGCTAACTTATGCAACTCGTTATTCTCTAAGTTCTCCTCTCTATCAGTAAACGAAAAATACTCTGGAACCTTGAAACTATGAAAAAAATATTTACATAACAGGTTCTTAATATTTTCGTCATGGATAGGTAATACATCATCGGTAAGTATGAGCGATTCTTCCTTTGCTTTGTTACCGATACTATGTATGGAAAGAGTTGAGAATCCAGCTTCTGAGTAATTAATCATGGCTTAGATATTAATTATTAGTTAGAAGATCAAAAGATATATAATGCTATCTAAACATTGATATCTTATTATCCACATACGTGGATACAGAAAAACCTTATCAGGCCCTCTACTCATCTTCCTCTTCGAGTTCGATCGGATCTATCATAGGAAGACCAATCCAGGTAGTTTCTTCCTTACTGATACTAAAGAATCCCATAAAACCTCCAGATTCCTTAGCTACATGTTCTGCAAATGAAGTATATGACTGATACAAAGCGTATGCTATCTTATTATCTAACTTAGGTAGGATCTCATTTATCTCGGCAAGTTTACGCTGGAGTAATTCGTTTCTCTTCTGAGTATCTTGAGGGACAGCTGCTAATAGGTCTTTTAATTTTTTTGTGAAGTCTTTGCCTACTTCTTCGTAGAATGGGGTCAAGCTATTAGGATTAGCATAAGACCTAATCTTAGTTAATTTCACTGCCCAGTCCGTTTCTTCTTTATCTATTTTGCCATCAGCTCCTGCTATTAATACAGTTATCCAGCTAATAGCATTTTTTAATACATCAAATTGATTTTCACTGATATTTTCGAATCCTTGGATCATCTTCTCTTAATTTTCACGCAAATGTAAAAGTTATGTATAATTAACACATTAATTAGAAGTTAAATCTTATCCCTAGAGAAGGAATTATAGGTAGCTGATTCACTCTATCAAACCTAACTCTATCGAAGTAGAATATATTTTCTCTGTTATAGGCATTACTCACACCTGCAACCACTTCCAGATTACTCCAATCTGAGAAAGTAAATGTTCTCTGGATAGATAAATCTAATCTATGGTAATATGGCAGTCGACCACCATTTCTCTCTTCAGAATAGATAATTCCTACATTATCTGGATTTCCAGTTACGTAATCAGTACCTATACCATCAGTGAATGGAGTCTGATTATAGAATCCTTGTGTTTTTGTAAATGGAAATCCAGATCCCATATTCCACCTTGCACTTAGCAGCCATTCTTTGTCAGCACCTAAACTGTAAGTTGCCAGGAAGTTTACATTATGTCTTCTGTCAAATATCGTAGGGTACTCTTGTTCGCCATCAAATCTATTAACGAATCCATACGAATAAGTTGCCCATATATACCATCTCTGTGTTTCGTACTTAGCTGAGAAGTCCACCCCATAAGCTTGTCCTTCTTCCGTAGAATAGTCTGCTTGAGAAATATCTGTTTTGTTTCTATTGACAACCACGAGCTGTGGATAATCCTTAATATATCCTTCTACATTAATCTGAATATTATCAGTCAGGTCTTGCTCTATACCTAATACTGCATGTCTGGAAATCTGTAGTTTTGTATCTACAGGATCACCATTAAGGTCCTGGAATGTAGCTTCTGGACCAGAAAGAAAACCTGTGAATAAGTTAACTACATCTCGTTCATTACTAACTGAAATCAGGTTTTGAGTATAAATACCCGCTGCAGCTTTAAGCCTAGTCCGATCTGTAATATTCCACTTCAGACCTAATCTCGGCTCTGGCGAGAAATCACCTAATGAAGCATAATATTGTAATCTTACTCCTGGCTCTATCACTAATCGATCCCATGATTTTCTAAAAGTCAAAAATCCAGAAAGCTCTGTTGTATTCTGAGCTTGATCGAGATTAACTCCGAATGGATTAGTAAAATCAAATTCAGTTCTTATACTTTTTACTTCTATACCATACTTAAGAGAATAGTTACCACCGAAGTAATTAAAATTCAAACCTAATAAGTATTCTCTGATCAGTGAGCTACGAGGATCATTATCAGTTTCTTCTATACCAATCTTATACTTAGTAAATCCTACAATTCCACCAAAAGTCAAAGAACTTGATGTAGGCAATACATCGAATGTCAATCCACCACCTGAGTTATTCCAATCGATCTTAGAGACTAAAGGGTTATTGTAAGCATCATCAAAATTAAATCCAAACAAATGAAACTTACTACCATTGCTTGTCACAAAAGATAACTTACCATAAGTATCTGTAAATCCAAAAGGTAGACCTATGCTATCATTGACACCTGCATATTGATAGATACGCTTAGAGGTCTCTTCTATAATTGACTTCTTAGATGTGAGTATAAATGTGGCGCTACCTTTATCATCTGCTAATTTAGCAATCGGACCTTCAATAATTGCTTTCGCCATAAATGGACTCGCAGAAAGTTGACCACCGATTCTTTTTTTGCTTCCTTCTCTTGTGGATATATCTACAACAGCAGATATACGACCTCCATGCTCTGCATTAAATCCTCCCGTAAGTACATCTACATTCCGTATCAGCTCCGTCTCAAATGTAGAATAGAATCCGATAGAGTGAAAAGGATTGTAAATCGTCAAACCATCTAACAATATCTTGTTTTGCACTGGCGATCCACCTCTTATATATAATTGTCCACCTTGGTCACCAGTAGAGATGATACCTGGTAGTACTTGCAAGTATTGTATGATATCAGCGTCGCCGCCAGTCGATGGGAGTGCTTTAATTTGCTTCTTACTAACTTGTATCTTAGAAACCCTGACTTCAGTTTTGGCTTGAGTTCGTGTAGCACTAATATTGACAGTACCTAAGCTTACCGAAGCTTCTGTGAGGTTGACTTTATAGTAATTGATTTTTGATTTTGAGACACTGACTGGAATACTGATTTCCTCATATCCGATAAAACTAATGTCAGCATTATAGTCTCCCGTTGGTAAATCAGCAAGTATGAAAAAACCTTCGTCATTAGTCGTCGTGCCATAGCTGGTACCATTAAGTAATACATTCGCGTATGCAACAGCTTCTCCTGATTTTTCGTCGTAGACGTGTCCCCTTATAGAACCTGACTGCGCCAGACATGATATGCTGATCACACAGGCACACATTAAAAAACTAAATTTTGTCACTATTCTATTGATAATCATGTAGTTATATCTCATTAATTATACTATCGCCTAAAATTCTACCAAGCGACAAATGTAGCTATAAAAAGAGCATTATTTATCCGCAAGAGAGTTGATTTATAAGACAAATGGCCCATATCCCAAAAAAGATTCTAAGTGTGCAAACAAGCATAATACTTATGTAAATCTGAAAGCATCTCTATCCTTTAGAAAAGGGAGTTTTTGTCTGAATTGTAATAGATTCTCTTTAGACAGATCAATGGATAGTAATGAAACTTCATTCTCAGAGTATATCATCCGATCCCCAGTATACGATATTACTGCACTGTGTCCGACATAATTGTTATGCCATACATCCTTGCCGTAACAATTAGATCCTATGACGTAGCATTGGTTTTCGATTGCTCTGGATTGCAGTAATGTGTCCCATGCTTTGATTCTTTGTTCTGGCCAGTTAGCTACATAGATAGCGATATCATAATCTTCTACATTACGGCACCATACTGGAAATCTAAGATCATAACAGACATTAAGTGAGAGCTTCCACCCCTTATAGTCGTAAATGCATCTTTCCTTTCCTGACTTATAGAATCGGTCCTCTCCAGAATGGGCAAATAGATGCTTCTTATCATAAGTCGCTTTAATCTCCTGATCTACAACTACATATAATCGGTTATAGTAATCCTCTCCCACTTTAGTAATTAGAGAACCTATGACACAACAATTATATCTCTTACTCCAGTCCATCATCATCTGCACAGCTTGTTCCGTATACTTATGATAGGCATGTGCTTTCATAGTAAATCCTGAGGACCACATCTCTGGCAGAACAATTACATCGGTATTATCGATTCCAGAGATTAATGATGACATATGCTCAAAATTAGCGTCTACTTGATGCCAAGTGATTTCTGGTTGTACGATGGATACATGGAGAGTCATGTGAAGATATTACAGATCAGAGAAGTATCTTCTCGCATTGCGATTAAAATTATCCTGAGTCGTTCGTGCATCGTGATAGTTGTTGTTCTGACCTTGGAAGTCATCACTATATAAGTCTACTTCCCATCGCGGATTATTTCTCTCTCCTCTACAAGTAGAATGTAACAACTGATAATCATTAGTTACGAGTGAGGGGTTATAGAATAGAAACTTGACATTAGTTTGTTGTGTTTCTGGTAAGTAATTATATATCCATATCTCATATGGAGGTGCAGATGGTTCTTCTTCTACGCTTACTATATTATCAGGCCTGCCGTACTTAAGGAAGTAATATCCACGATCTGACTCGAAGCCATGCCCTACATTATTTATATATCGTCTATCTATCGCTCTTGCCACTTCCATATATTTCTCATACATGGCTTTAGGATTATCAGCGGAGAAACTTATCCAGTAATTATACAAGAAGTATCGCTTAGCTACTAAGTCCTTAGAAGCTATAATCTGATTAAGAACTTCAGTCATATTATTAGGCACTCTCGGGAAGACAGCCTTAAGACCATAATCGAGAGCCTCAGTATCTATGAATTGCACGAATGAAGTCTCGAACGTCTCATCAGCCCTATACTTAAGCTTAAAGTCTACAATCGGATGATGCACTGAGAAAGTCTTAGATATCTGACTGACTTTAGATTTATCTTTCTTGTGCACTTCTATGATCATCTCATAATTACCAGAAGGAAGCTTAGTGGCGTTGTACTCTAATAGTATAGACAAGTTCTTATCTGGCTTTAGTTTTTTGTAACCAGCAGTATATTCATTTTCTAATTCTGTGTCATCTATGTCTATAGGATAGTACTTCACGTAAAATTCTTCCGTTAGGATTGTTTCACAATTCTTAAGCTCTAAGTACATGATCAGTCTATCCATATCCTTGCCTACAAGATCATAAGCCAATGGTTCATAGTAGAATCCTGACTTTTCAAAATTATATTTCTCTGATGTAGCACTGACAGCAGACATAAGTAGTACATCAGATACAAGAAGATATTCATTTGGTGATTTTACTGAAATTATTTCTTTATAAGAGAGTGTATCAGATATATTATGTAGATCTGTAAATAATAATTCTAATGAATAGTCCCCAGTACTAAGGCCATACTTTTTTAGGTCCCAGAAGTCAGATTTCGTTGCACTTGCAGGACTATTTATCTGATACTTTTCTGCTATTCGGACGGCATCATTTTCTTTTATAATAACTAATAGCTCTATAGAAGATTGCTGTAAAGTAGAATCGGAAGGTGACTGCTGATAGAGAACTGACTCAGAGATAACTCGTGAGTATACTTCGAGATATGCTTCTTCCTGTGTATAAAACAACTGGGTGGTTACACTTACATTAATAGCCAGTGCTGCAGAAGAGTATAACATAAAGAAAAGTAGTACCAGCCTTAAGCAACTCATTTTTTTTCTTTTTGCCTTTCTAAGATTATTTTGAATTCTAATTTTTGTAATTCAGTCTTTAGCGTAAGAGTATCATTTAATAGCTTGGTTACGCTGAAAGTAGAATTCTTATTATCCTTCAATATAATATCATTATTCTGATATGAGTACATTGCAGGGCTCTGTATGGTAGGTATGTCGGTAGAAAACGTCGTATCCGTAATATTGATAAAAGCCCGATTGATCAATATGGTCTTCTTATTGTTCCTATATGCATCTATCACTGTCCATTTCCCCTGAATATTTTCAGCAAGTACAGGTTCTATTTTCTCAGGCAGACAAGAAACTAAGATCAGAGTTATAGCACTAATCAAAATTAAAATCTTCGTTCGCATTTATATTCTTTCATTCATTAACTTATACCAGACAGGCGGTAACAATGTAATTAACATACTTCCTGGATAACCCAGCGGAAGTTGCTTAGATGTTCCATGATGATCCAATAATTGATATTTCTTATTAGCAAGAAAATGATGATCTGAATGCCTTGTCAGTTCATATAACAATATTCTACCTAACTCGTGATCAGAGTTCCATGAATGCTTAGGTAAAACACGTTCATACCTTTGTCCTATCAAGTCTCTACGGAGTCCATAATGTTCTACATAGTTAATAGTCTCTAACATCAGAGCTGAAATCAATGCTGTCAATAGGAACCACAGAAATGCATTCCAGCCAAAATAGAGAAATATAGAAGACAAAAATACAGCCTGTAGTAAAGTCAATACCAACAATTCATTTCTGAAAGAATAGAACGAGTATTGGCTTTGTTTCATTCTCTTACTCTCAATTTTCCATGCACTTATGTAACTGCCTATCAGTGAAGATATCCAGAAGGTATAGACCATTTGTCCTTTCTTAGCACTGGCGGGATCCTTATCAGTAGCCACATTCTTGTGATGTCCCAGATTATGCTCTATGATAAAATGAGTATATAATGATGGTAACAATAATGCCTTAGACATCCACTTATGCATCTTCTCTTTCCTATGCCCTAACTCATGTGCTACATTGATACCATTAGCTGATAGAGTTGTTCCTACAGAAAGACTGAGTCCTATCAGCTCATATAACTCTAAGTGATAATTAGATACTACATATAGAAAATAAAAGCCGATCCCATATACCAATGGAATATTGATATACAACATCCAGTCAAAAATTGGATTCGTTGTCTTTTCTTCTCTAATCTGATCTGTCAGGTTGTTCTTATCCGGCTTAGCAAACAACTCCAAAATAGGTACTATTCCAAAAATGATAACTATCGTGAGGAAACTCCAATAACCTCTATTTGATATAGAAACAATTGTGAGCAGAGGAATAATGTAAGCTGTTATGTATTTGAGATCTCTGATGATAATTAAAGTTTATAATCAGACTAAAAATAAGGTAAATGATTGAATATAGCGATAGCTAATTAAAACATTGATATGATAAGACTATTGTAACAGATTTCCGAGATCAGTATAATGCATATACAAATATTATTACAGTAACATAAGGCAAATCCTGTTACGACGAGTAAATATTACAAGAAGATATAAAGGAAGTAGATTACTTCTTAATGAACTTTCTCTCTTTGATCTTAGCTTTCTTACCTACTAATTCTCTCAAGTAGAATAACTTAGCTCGTCTTACTTTTCCTCTCTTAAGGATAGTAACACTGTCGATGATAGGTGAGTTAATCGGGAAGATTCTCTCTACTCCTATACCATTAGATATCTTACGGACTGTAAATGTCTTAGTCAGACCAGTACCATTAATTTGGATAACATCACCTTTGAAAGTCTGGATTCTCTCTTTAGCTCCTTCTCGGATTTTATAACTCACTGCAACACCATCTCCAGGCTTAAATGCTGGTAATTCGTTCTTAGTAGTTATCTGATCGTGTACGTAGTTGATTAAATCCATCTTTTTGTTACTTTAAAAGTCTCTGTTAAAATGAGAGCGCAAAGATACTATATTATTCAATAAAAAAGCAAAATTATACTATTCTCTTATTTCTACCTAATTAGGGTGACGTGTCCATCTAATACCTCCATTTCTCCCCTTGGTCCGGTGTATGTCACTTTGTAGACATATACACCTTGCGGAGACTGTATTCCGTCGTTATTTTTCTTTCCATTCCATCCATCTCGTGGATCCTCAGTCTGAAATATCATCTCCCCCCAGCGATTCCATACAGTCATATTATAATCGAATAAGCCATCATAGAATCCTCTACCAAGGAAAAAATCGTTTTGTGTATCATTATTAGGCGTAAATGCATTAGGCATAAATAAAGTAACTAAAGGCCTAACATCTATAAATTGAGTTAATGTATCTGGACAATTAGTTACTGGATGGAATCCTGTCAACTTTACCGCATACACTCCTGTGTCTGGAAAGTCAAAATTAGGGTTCTCCAACATACTGTTTCCTACCCCACCGAAGTTCCATTGCCATCTATCTACATTAGTAGACAGATCTGTAAACTGTACCGTGCTGTTAAAATTGTTAGGCTCATCAGGCGAAAAGGCGAAATCCACATTAGGACCTTCTAATATTCTTATCCATGAAGGGAAAGCTCTTGCAGTCTCACACCCTAATGGAGATATTATCTCTAGTGATACAGAGTAAATCCCAGGCTCCAGATAACTATGCGTCGGACTGATTTCTGTGCTTACATTCCCATCGCCAAAGTCCCATAATATATTATAGGTGGAATCGATAGGCATAGAGAGATTATTAAATGTTATCTCAGCTGGTGTACAACCTACAAAGCTTGTAGGCTCTACTACAATCACATTAGGTACAGGCCTGTAATCTACTATCAAATTAGTATCACTGATACATTCATTATCATCTGTAACGGTCAAGGTAACAGGAATCTCACCTGGAACTGGAAATTGAAAATTTGGATTCTGGTCTTCTGAGAATAGCTGATTTTCATATCTCCATTCCCATTCTAGTATCACAGCAGGTTCTCCTGTCATACTTAGATCTGTAAATGCTACAGGCCCTGCTAAACAAGTATCGTAATCAAAATTAAAATCTGCCATTATATCAGGGTAGATATTTACAAAGAAACATGCCGTATCTGAACAGTCAGTTCCTTCATTCAATATCATTCTACCTGTGTACTCTCCTATATCTGGAAATGTAACATCTAAGTCTCTGACTTCTGGACCACCCTCTACATCAGAAAGTATTGTTCCATCTGGATTGAAGAAAGTCCAGTGGTAGGCAAAAATATTAGCTTCTTGTCTACTATCATTAAGTATCGTCAGGGTATTCTCTCCACATGAATTAATCGCAAATGATCTGCAGTCATCATTGGTCGTACCACCACCTCCGCCTACATCTATGATCTCATAAGCGAACTCCGCTATCACAGTAGGCGTACATCGGACTACATTAAATTGGAAATCTCTTCTAACTGTACTAAGAAGAACACCATTACGAAATTCCTCCACACAAACTCCGACGACATATTGTCCTATCTCTTCTGGCACTCCACTAATGACACCTGTTATAGGATCTATCCTCACTACAGGATTACCAGCGATAGGCGTCTCAGCTGTGAATGGAGGTGTAAATATTACATTGCCATAACCTGGTCTACAATCTTGCGGAAGAGGTCTCACACAATCACAACAGCCTAAATTACCTGTATTAGCATCCACAGTACCACCAGACTCGAATGGAGCACAGAAGGTATATCTTAGTACGTCTCCTTCGGGATCTAAGTCAACTGCTGAATGATCAAACGTCAGTTCTAATCCCTGACAAATAAAGATAGGTGGGAAATTCTGATATTTTGGACTTGAGCTCCCTATTGCTTGCGCAGCTGCTGTGATTTCTATATCGAATACAGCTCCTGTATCTCCTGGATCCCTGATATTGTTAATTGTATTATTCCTACAACACCTCTGATAAGCGATTAGATAATTATTATCTATAATATCGAATGTATACTCAAAAATATAATTTGTTTTTTCGACACCGACATTGGTCGGCTCATCTACACAGGGGTCATCTGTGGCTAAGACTGGGATAATAGCTCCATGATCCATATTCCTCATAGCGTCGATGAATATCCACGTACCGTTATCCAATTGTTCGTAAATACCGAACACGGCTCCATTAGGTGGATTATCAAATGGGGCTCCACCACTTTCTGTATCTCTGTACATGATGAACTCAACAGTGTAAGTAACCCTGGTTGTATCACTATTAAATCTGACAAAAGTATAATGAGCTTCTCCTCCTACGATATGTGCAGCTTTCACATCCAGATTAGAGATAAGGGCAAGAAAAAATACGATACTGCTTATTCGCCAATTTCCTAAAAGAGTAGTTACAATATTCGTCATAGTATTATATACCTTGTAATGTGTGTGAATGTTGCGAGTTAGGAGCATATTTTATAAAATTCTACAGACATTAAAATTAAAGTTAAAACAATCTCGTTTATACCCCAAGTCAATACGATAATCATTAATGTAACGAAGGACACTTTTGTTTGATTATATGAACGAAAAACTAAATGAGCAACCGTCAGCATTGCAAATATTGCGTAATGGAGGTATAATTCTATGCCCTACAGACACAATATGGGGAATAAGTTGTAATGCTTACAATCAGAAAGCAGTCAGTCGCATCTATAAGATTAAAGGTAGAGAAATTAGTAAACCCTTTATTTTATTAGTGGATTCTATTACTAATCTTAAGAAATATATTGTCTCTATACACCCGAGGGTAGAAACACTCATACATTATCACCGACGTCCGATATCAGTGATCTACCAGTCCAGTCCTCAGTTACCAGAGTACTTATCTGGAGATGATGGCACGGTGGCAATACGTGTAACCAAAGATCCTTTCTTAATGCAGACGATCTCGGAACTGGGAAAACCGATCGTCTCTACAAGTGCAAATATTGCAAGTCATAAGTCACCTGAGAAATTCTCAGATATAGAAAAGGCTATTATACAAAATGTCGATTATGTAGTTAAATCTGATAATGGTAGCATCCAGAGATCTAAATCATCTATGCTCATCAGATATAATGAAGAAGGAGAATTATTTTTTCTCAGAAAGTAGTGCAAATGTTGTTTTCCTATCAGCTATAACTTGTAATGCCTTATCTATGATCGGATCAGATGCATTGATTGTCTGAGTGAATACAACATCACCTTCTTGCATCCTTTTAAGTCTAGCTTTTAGATATGCCTCTGTCTGATAATTGCAGGCCCTGTCCAGAGTCGCTACTTCCTCGATAAACTCTTCTCCAATAAAATTTGTAAAATCTGTGCTAGAGATATTACTTAATTGCAGATCATAATTATCAATATCCGTCATCTTATCGATCAAGTAATAATCACTGTAATCAAAGAAGTTGTAACAGACCGTATTGATATCATCTGATATCTTGTAATCTGGAGTTACTCCACCACCACCTATAACTGTCCTGTTAAGAATCTTAGTCGTATAATCTGAAGTATCTGCTACGAATTTTTCATTGATATTATCATATGATTTTTGTATCAATCTACCAGAAGGTGTATAATACTTAGATACTGTCAACCTTAGAGCACCTCCATTACTAAGAGGAAATATTTCTTGCACCAACCCTTTTCCAAATGATGATTCTCCGACTATAAATCCTCTATCCCAATCTTGTATAGCACCTGCTAATATCTCACTGCCTGAAGCAGAATTTTTATTAATCAGGACCGCAATTTTCCCAATATTGAAAAACTGTCTTCCCGTACTTCTATATTCTTGTCTCTTTCGATTAAGGCCTTCTGTATAGGTTAGTAGTTTATCCTTTTCATCATATAATTGGGATAGAATATTGATGGTTTCTGGGAGGTAACCTCCAGGATTATCTCGCAAATCGATGATGAGGTCTAAGTCCTCTCCTTCTGTACTGATCCGCTCTAAAGATTTAATAAATTGCTCATAGGTGTTAGAGTTAAACCTCGATATCTTTACATAGGCTACATTCTTCTTTATCAGATATGAGATATCTGCAGATTGCAATATGATATCCGAAGGGGTAACATTTACGTCTACAATATCTTCTTTATCGACGGGCTTATATCCTATGCTTACAGGGACACCCTTTTCTCCTTTGAGTAACTGACTCATATCAGCAAAACTTGTCATATTGCCAGATACTGTTTCCCCAGATACTGTGATGATACCATCTCCTATCTGTAATCCACTGTCAGAAGCCGGACTTCCATCTCGCATCTGAGTGATGTAGAAAGTATCTCTCAGCTTTATAGTTTCTATGCCTACCCCAGTATACACGCCTTCCATCTTCTGATTATGCTCATCCAGTTCTTCAGGTGTGATGTAACTGGAATGCGGATCGAGTTGTCTTAAGATATGATTAATGGCATCTACAGCAATGACATTCTCATCTAAGCTATCTACATAATTGGTCTCTATGAATCGTAGTATCTCTTCTATCCGGCCATCTTTAAATTGAGGCGAATTTGAATCTATATTTTCTACTTTAAGAAGGGAAATGTTATTATTATTGAAATTCATTCTATACCCCGCAAGCATGCCTATCGCTGCAGATAATGCAATTATTAAAGGCAATAAAATGTATTTGCTTGGAAGTTGAGAATTATTTGACATGAGAAAAATTAAAAAATTGTTGACTACTTTAAATTATCTTCCATAAACTTATCTAAAATATACATTCCATACAGGAAAATATTCATTAAGAATCATCATGGCTATGAAGAAAAAATATAACCCAGACAGCACAGATACGCAGATATTGACAATACTGATGCAGGATGCTAAAAAGACATATGCGGAGATCGGCAAAGAATTATTTATCTCTGGAGGGACCGTTCATGTCAGAATCAAGAAAATGATCGAAGCCAAGATCATACTAAACACAGAACTTAAGGTCGATTATGCTAAGCTCGGTTATGACATCACAGCATTTTTAGGAATCTACCTTGAGAAAAGTAAGCTATATGATAATGTCTCAGATGAGCTGGAGAAAATACCAGAAGTTCTCGAAGCTCATTATACAACTGGTACTTACAGCATTTTCGCTAAGATAATCAGTCGAGATACACAACATCTGCGTAACACGATATCTCATAAGATCCAGCAAATACCTGGTATCCAAAGAACAGAGACATTCATATCTCTACACAACAGCCTTTCGAGACCATTGACATCGTTTGAAAATGAAAAATTAGATTCCTAAAATAAAAGATCTTGAATGATTTCTATCCTAAGTAGTGCTTAAGTAACTTACTTCGAGAAGCTGATCTTAATTTATTGATTGCTTTGTCTTTAATTTGTCTGACTCTTTCTCTTGTTAATCCAAATCTATCACCTATATCCTCTAGTGACATAGGGTGTTCTATACCTATTCCAAAGTATAATTTGATGACATCGCATTGTCTCTCAGTTAGTGTGTTAAGGGATCTTTCGATCTCTCTTCTTAGTGACTCAGAGTATTCCAGCTTCTTATCGGTATTAGGTGTACCGCTATTCTCTAATACATCCAAGAGTGAGTTATCCTCACCATCGATGAATGGAGCGTCCATAGATACATGTCTTGCAGCTACACCTAAAGTAGTCTCTACCTCATCAGCAGATATCTCTAAGAGGTCAGCCAACTCATCAGAAGATGGTTCTCTTTCGAATTCTTGCTCTAATTCAGAGAATGCTCTGTTGATTTTATTTAGAGATCCCACCTTATTAAGCGGTAATCTTACAATTCTAGATTGCTCTGCTAATGCCTGGAGGATAGATTGTCTGATCCACCATACAGCATAAGAGATAAACTTAAATCCTCTTGTTTCATCAAATCGCTGTGCCGCTTTAATAAGACCGAGGTTACCTTCATTGATTAAATCACTGAGTGATAGACCCTGATTTTGATATTGCTTTGCCACTGAAACTACGAATCGTAGGTTGGCTTTGGTGAGTTTTTCTAAAGCTTCTTGATTACCTGCTTTTATCTTTTTCGCTAAGTCTACTTCTTCTTCTGGGGTTAAGAGATCAACTTTTCCAATTTCTTGTAGATATTTTTCAAGTGATTGGCTTTCACGGTTAGTAATGGATTTGGTAATCTTTAGTTGCCTCATCTTCTTTTTTTAATCGGGTGGTTAATTAAGCGTTCAAATGTATAACTAATGGTTATAAAACGCAAATGGAATTTTTATCCCAAAGACATAATGATTAAGAAGAAAATAATAAAAATAGTTCACTAACATTAGTTTTTTCCGATAATTATTTTTCCTTTGTAAGAATTATACTATATTCTCGCTATAAAATTCATAACCAAATACTTACAAATAAATTTTTTTTTAATGAGTCGAGTGAAATTAGAGATGGAGTTCATATTCAAAGCGTCCCCATCTATATTATATAAATTCCTGACTGCACCAGAATGTTTAGTATTATGGTTCTCTGATGGTGCAGATGTAACAGATGATTGTTATGTATTCTCGTGGGAAGGCTCTGAAGAAGAGGCAATTCTTGTAGATGACATAGAAGAAGAGAGATTAAGATTTAGATTTGTAGACTCTGATGAAGGAGAATATCTTGAGTTCAGGTTATATAAGTCTGACATTACCTTACAGACCATATTAGAAATTACAGACTTCAGTGATAAGGGTGGTGAGAAAGAGCAGCAGGACCTATGGGCTGTGCAAATGTCTCAATTAAAAATCGTCTGCGGAGGTTAATCCTTATGCTATGACAATACAATATCCAGACCTCACCGCATTAATATTAAGAATTGGATTTGGAGCTTACATGCTTTTCGGTCATGGTTATGGAAAATTGATGAAATTAATATCTGGTGAAGAAATCCAGTTTATTTCATTTTTGGGTCTTTCACCTAAGATTTCTTTAGGTTTAGCAGTATTTGCTGAGTTCATCGCATGTATTTTTATTATTATCGGTTACAAAACACGTGTAGCCACCCTACCTTTATTAGTCACGATGTTAGTGGCCATATTTGGCGTACATGGTAGTGACCCATGGTTTATGTACGGTGCCGAAGGAGGATCTAAAGAACCAGCAGTGATTTACTTCATAGGCTTTCTTTCCATTTATTTATTAGGATCTGGCAAGTATTCCGTGGATGATAGAAGTTATACTGTTGCATAGATTCTCTACATATACACATCGAATTTTCTACATCGTTTTCTTCTTTTCTTTTTCTTGTGCTATGCTTAATAGCCAATCAGATGATTGTAATCGTTTAGGTGTCTGGTTATGGCGATTTGAAAATACTGGTTTTGAGAATCATGCCTCATTATCAGATAGTTTATCTAATATGGGCGTCAAGAGAATCTATGTAAAAGTAGCTGATGGAAGTGTCGATAGTATAAGATGGCCAGAGATCGTAGATCATTCTTTAATACAAGCATACCATAATAACGATATGGAAGTGTGGGCATGGTCTTATAATTATCCTGGAAATGCAATAGCTCAAGCCCATGCCCTCAGAATAGCCGCAGAATCTGGATATGATGGCTACGTGATAGATATCGAGATGCAATTCGATAATGCTTCTACGACTCTTATAGATCTGATGGAAGCATTCTCAGAGGCTCAGTCAGATGTAATCAGTGAAGGTATCGTACCTGATGATTACCCATTAGCAGTAACTACTTGGGGTAATCCTGCGGATCATTCATTTAGAATAGATATTTTGGACCAATATGTAGATGCTTACTTTCCGCAGACTTATCTCGAAAACTGGGGTACAAGCTATCTTGATAATCCAGCTTTCTGGGTAGAAGTGGTCAATAGAGAATATACAGAACTAGGAGCTACCAAACCCATACATCATATAATCAGCACTGAAAGAAATATCATCTCTGGTGATCAACTTAATGCATTTATACAGTACGCTGGACCTGAGACTTCTATTTGGCGTATACCTGGAGGAGGTACAACGCCTGCTATATGGCGGGACTGGGCAGAAGTAGATTGGGACTATAACTTCTGTGAGGTTAGTCGTACTGTAGATAATCCGAGGAGTCAAATATCTGTATTCCCGAATCCAGTCACAGACCTTATCACTATCAGAAATCCAAATGATCTAATCATTTCTTCTTATAAAATTACCGACTACTTAGGAAGAATTGCTCTACAAGAATCACACAATAGTCAGACTATAAATATGGCAGATATGGTATCTGGAAATTATATACTCAAGTTATCCACCACTACTGGCATTTTGATATATAGAATTATGAAAATATAAAGCTTACAATTGCAATCTTGGATTGCATACAAGTATATCTAACTACTCTTTTCTGGCGATAATTATAGGCATAAAAAATGAGGTAAAAGCCTAGCCTTTACCTCATTATATATATTTTTTTGTCTACGGATTAATCCTCAGCAAATTCTGCTTCTACCTTCTCAAAGTTATCTTCTGTAAATTTCTTGCCATCCCACTTTCCTAACCAATCACAATTCTCTGGCTGAGTTTTGAGATAATGCTTATATGCGTCTACAGCAACTTTCTTATCTAATCTTTTGATAGTGATATTATTGTTGAATCCCTTTCTAATGTTGAAATAGAAAATCCCTTTTCCATATTCAAATTTCTTAGTACGAGGTCTTGACATAGTATTAAATAGTTTATATTGTAAAATGATATCGCGGCAAAGAATAACTCTGCATCTTATGGGTCAATGATGACCATTAAATAATTACCGATTTAATTGAAATTAACTTTGGAAATACGCGAAGGAGAAATTAGACTCATAACAAGAAATAGAACGGCAGTAAATCAAAATTAGTTCATGTTGAGGTATAAAAATTAACATATTTATATTAATAATATATAATTATCTATATATGATTACTTTATAATAATAAATAATGAATAAAAACAACTATACACCTATATATATCTTTCTAATGGGATCCATACTGTTCCTGTATTCTTGCAATAAGAAAGTTGTCCAAGCAAGCCCAGAACAGCAATTTACAGAAATAAAAAAGGTCCTCTATGCTCAGCAGGCAGCATGGAACAATGGGGATATAGAAAAATTTATGGAGGGATATTGGAAGAGTGAAGAGTTATCATTTGTAGGAAAATCAGGTCCCACTTATAGCTGGGCATCTACCCTATCTAATTATCAGAAGGGATATCCTAATCGAGAGGTGATGGGGACATTAAAGTTTGATATCCACAACATCAGATCTGTGGCGCAGAATGTTTGCTATATGATCGGAAAGTATACACTGACCAGGAAGAATGATATGCCCAGTGGACACTTCACGCTTCTATGGGAGAAAAAGAACGGCCAATGGCTGATTACTTCGGATCACACTTCTGGGTAGGGCTTTATGCTTCCCCATTATCTTATGATCATTATAAATTCTCTCCGATCGCGTTAATTATTTAATAAGACAAGCGAGGTGTATTTTAAATCTGATATATTTATGTTCAGATGAACTAACTGATTATTGTCAGTCATTTTATTCACTTAAATTTAAACTTATGAAACGTCTTATATTACTTTCTATTCTTGTAGCAGCAAGTCTCTTCTCATGTGGTGACGACAATACTGAACAACTACCCGCTTGTGTAGATGATATACTTCAGACATTTATCAATGATGCTTGTCCTGGCAATTCAAATCTTGAACTATGGAGATTCAGAGGCCAAGATGTGTACTGCTTTAATTATGGAGATTGTGACGGTCCAGCAACAGCTGAAATCTATGATGCTAACTGCAACCTTATCTGTATATTAGGAGGCGCAGCCAATAATGGCAGTTGTGATGGTGACGTTTGGAGTCAAAATGCCACATATGATAGTTTACTATTCCAGAACTAAAGTAAATTATCAGGCTTCCGATCTACGATACCATATAGGTTTTGCTGAGCAAAAGATTCTGGAAAAGTTTCTATGCCTGGGAATCCAAGTTTGATATCTCTGCCGTCTACAGGAATGTAATTGGTCTTAAAAATGTAATCCCATAAAGCTAAAGTCAAGCCAAAATTAATTCCTGTCAATCTATCTTCAGGTAGATCATGGGAATGATGCCATATATGCATCTCTGGACTATTAAATAAGTATTTCATTATCGGTCCTAAGATTAATGCTCCTATAATCACGCTGGCACCAATAATAAGCAGATCACTTATCCAACCAGTGCTTTGGAGCAATTGTACATCTAATAGATTCTGAGATAATATGAGTCCTGCTATCAAGCCGATAATGCCTCCTGTGACCTTACCACTCACTGATATATTAGAATGATTATAATGTCCCCAAGCCAGTGTAAAAATATGGATAATAAAAAAGTCAAATAATCCTATCCCTAAAAACGCTAAGGGGATATACTCCAAAGTACGATACACTATATTTTCCATCCAATGATATCTAAGGTGTGCCGCAAAGCCCATCTCTTCTACACTATGGTGAACCTTATGAAAATTCCACAAAAATTCTGATTTATGCAACAGTCTATGTACCCACCACTGTACAAAGTCTCTCACAATAAATCCAACCAATAAAACAGCCCATAGAGGCCATGATTGCATAGGATTAACCGCTTGCAGGTCAAAGCCTCCACTTATGAGCTTAATACCATCATTAAACAGATTAACTATAACATCTGATGCTGCATTGTAGATTATAAGGGAAAACAAAAAGAAATTAAAGAACATATAGAAGCCATCAAGCCAGAAATCCTTTCTGAGAAGTGGCTGATTCTTGCGCCAGGGAATAACGACTTCTAAGACCAAGAAAAACAAAGAAACTGTAATCAACCAATAGAAATAATTCTTCCAATGCGGATCGGTTATTTCATGCCATAGGTAACCACCATAATTGCTGTAACCACTTATAAATATATTCCAGTACTTTTCTAACATTATGTTACTCTGCTTAATTAACCCGCATAAAGCTACAAAGTTGTAGATAATTCCTATTACGCATAGAAGCTATTAAGAAGTCTGATCAGGACGATAAGCTATCCATACATTCTCTTCTTTGTACTCTCCGTAATCATTTTCTACATCTATCTCTACTCTATTAAGAGCTCCATTTACAGTATGCTTTCCGGAAGTTAGATTTTGTGTTTGCATTATATCTTTCCAGAAATTTAAGTCACCATAGATTAGCATCGACTCACTACATACTTTGACTAATTCTGCTCCACTTTTGACATGAGTTCTTATCCATGGATCGTATAAGTTATCATCTATTTTTTTAGTGATGTAGGAAGACATCGGAACATCTGGAAACAAATGTTTTTTTGTCGGTCTTATAGGGATAATGAAATTATTATATCCAAAGGTTCTTAATAATTTCTTTGCTTCCGAGATAATGAATTTACTATATCCTTTACCTTGATAAGCTTGTGAGACTATGACTTGCAAGCCACCGAGATGATTGGCTGATATACCTTGCTCATGATCTTGTATACCTTTCTGAAGCATCCAATCCCAGCCTCTATCTGGTAAGCTACTCAGCGGAGAATCCCAATGCAGTGGAACCGTATTCATCATACCTACTAATTGTCCATCTGAATCCAATGCTATAATTTGATGCTCTGGAAAATAAGATTCTAATCGAGGCCAATTATCTCTAATTACCTGAGACAGTCCAATTATTTTAGGGAATGCCGAACTGATGGTCTGTCGGTATTCTTCCAGCAACTTTTCATCTAAATCAGAAAATTTTAGAAAATTCAGCAAAGCGATATTTTAAATTTATACAATCTATATACAGCAATGTAATATAACCGATTATTCACTAATAAATGTATTACAGTGCATGCTCATTAATGCCGACATTTGGGTCATGAAAAAAATGTTCTCATCAGAAACCTCATTAGAAAATGAAAGAGTCAGGCTTAAGCCATTGTTAGACCTTGATATTGATATACTCTTATCGTTTGTAAAATCTGAACCCAATCTATGGCAATACTCAACTATACCTCCAAATACTCCCGAGCGTATGGAGAGCTACCTTTCTAAAGCTATATCTGACAGGAGCAGAGGTGATAGTTATCCATTTCTTGTGTATGATAAATTAAAAGATTCATATGCTGGATGCACCAGATTCTATGACTATCAGGATAATCACGACACTTGTCAGCTTGGCTATACTTGGATAGGAAAGCAATATCAAGGTACAGGTCTGAATAAGAACTGTAAATACCTCATGTTAGAATTTGCATTCGAAAGAATGAAGTTAGAAAGAGTAGAATTCCGTGCAGATGCCAATAATGCTAAAAGTATAGCGGCGATGAAAAGTATTGGATGTACTGCAGAGGGAATTCTCAGACAGAATTATAAGAAATTAGAAGGCAGGAGGGATAGTATCATACTCAGCATCTTAGCAGATGAGTGGCATGATAGTATAAAAGAGAACTTAAGGAACAAAATCAACTCTGAAAGAATAGGCTGATACAAATAAGCTTAATAGATAAACCTCGAAACCTTAGGTATTAGATATAAGCTCAAAACTTGTATTCCTAATATCGCCGCTGCCCAGGGTAGTCCAAATGATAAGCTTGTTATCAGAAAGCAAATCAACAACCATAATGGAAACAACAATGCCGCGAAAGCGATCTTCATAGAAGCAATAAACAGAGGATTAGTCGTTAACTTCCCGAGTATAAATAACATCACTAACATGATAGGCAAATTAGGTAAGAAGAGTAACCATTTCAATAACTTAAGCGCAGGATACTTCTTAGAAGTCTTATTATAATCGCCATTAGAAAATTTCTCTCTTATTTCTGCAAAAGGGTATTTTTCATTAGCTCTATTAAGCGATTGTATCTGGATCGGGTAATCATCAGTCAACTCTGGAATAACTAGTTGTTCTTTGATTCCATCATTGATATCTTGTAGGATGGCTCTATATGCCTTGTTATTATTCTCTTCGAATAGTGCCATATAATCCTTAGCAATTATAGGCTTCCCGAAGCTCATCACGACCTTACGTCCTGAGTTATATTGGTTAAAATATGTAAGTCCCATGGGCATGACATAGAGGTCCTCTGAGAGTTCTGATTGGGTGTTGAGTGCTATTCTTGCAATACCTTTAGTTAATGGTCTCAGGTAGAATAATTCTGACTGGCTCCCTTCAGGGAATATGAGGATTCTCTTATTCTCTTTAAGTAGTTTATTACACTTGCTGAAGATCGCTTCGTTACGAGATAGATTCTTGTACCCATCGACCTGACGATAGATCGGCATCATATTTATTGCCTCAAGAAACTTACCCAATGCCCCACTAAAGACATCAGCTCTTGCCAAAAAGTAGATAGGGGTATCAGAAAACACAGCCAATAAGATTGCATCTAAGAATGCAGAATGGTGATTAGAAGTATATACAACTGGAACATCTCCTTTTGGGATATTCTCCAATCCATTGAATTCTATCTTACTGAAGTAGCACTTGCATGCTGTCTTACATAAAACTTTGAGCGTCGGGTATAACATATTAAAGGTTACGTAAACTTACGCCACGTAAATGACAAAATGAAACCTGTGATGATATGCCAGATGCTCCACCAGGCAGCAACGATTGCCATTCCTCCTAATCCTGAGAAGAAACTAAAGATCAACAATAGTCCCAATCCAGAATTTTGTATACCGACTTCTATACTTAGAGACTTAACATCTGAGGTACTTAGTTTCATGATTCTTCCCAGTGTAAACCCAGAAAAGATGGCTATGAAATTATGGACAAGTACCAATAAAAATACCAACCATACATAATCTAAAAAAAAATCAAAATTATTGGCAAATGCCCCGATAACAATTGCCACAAAGAGTCCCATAGATGTCACACGCAGGAAATTTTTTAGTCGGATACTGGCCTCGGGAAATTTGGCGCCAAACAGTTGGGCGCAGATTATTGGAATTATTATTATCAAAATAATGGCTTGTGTAACCTCCCACCAGTCCAAGGACACCGACCTCATAATCTCTGCTGTAGGTTCGTACATATAACCATAGTAACTTAATAACAGAGGTGTCAATATAATTGCCAATACACTCGATATACATGTCATCACAATAGACAGCTCCACATTAGCCCCAGCGATAGAACTAAAAAAATTAGATATATTACCACCAGGACAGGCAGCCACCAAGATCATCCCAAGAGCTATACTAGGTTCTGGCTTAGTAATCAGTATCAATATATAGGTTAAGAGGGGAAGCACAATCCACTGAGCACAAATTCCAGTGAGCAGCGACTTAGGTGCTTTTAAGACTTCGGCAAAATGAGATTTTTTGAGATCCAGAGCAATCCCAAACATAATGATGGCAAGGCAAACATTCAATATCCAGATGGATGTTTTATCAAAATTCAGTACGACCTGATCTATGTGTTCCACGCCGTCAAGATATGTAGATTAATTGTTAAGTTGTAGATAATCGATTCTATATGTCCATATAATTAGCTTAAGGCAATACATCTGAAAATTCCATATGCCTACATTTTGCACTCTTACTGAGATACTTAGTTCTTAGAAAGTATGCTTGCAATAGTTAGGATTTGGGTATAAAAAATTGAAAATTTGCATGATAATTACACTTAAAGAAATTATCATATATGATCCTCTTCTTTGGCTCACCTCAAGATACCATTTTTGCCCTCCAAATAAGCTCAGAACTGAGCGACTCAGACATCCAGAAATTAGAGTGGTTATTTCACAATAAGCCTATTCTAACAGAGACCGAATTACCCCAAAGATATATCGGCCCAAGATCCAGTATGATCACGCCGTGGAGTACCAATGCGGTAGAGATCATGCAAAATATGGGTATTAATAATGTCCTAAGAATCGAATCATATAAATCATTTACTGCACATGGCAGTGATTATGATAAGATGATATCGCAATTGTATGAGCGACTCGATCAGTCGATTTTTGATATTAACGTCACTCCAGAACCTGTCATAGAAATCACAGATATTACAAGCTATAATGAGCATGAAGGATTAGCACTAAGTACGGAAGAAATCGAATACTTAGAGAAGGTGGCAAAGAACAAAGGAAGAGCACTGACTGATTCCGAGATATTTGGTTTCTCCCAAGTCAATAGTGAGCATTGTCGACACAAGATATTCAATGGAACATTCATCGTAGATGGTATAGAAAAAGAAAAGACCTTATTCCAACTCATCAAAGAAACTTCCAAAGCTCATCCTCAAAATATTGTATCCGCATATAAGGATAACGTTGCATTTATAGAAGGACCAGAGGTTGTACAATTTGCACCAGAGAAAGCAGATGTACCAAGTAATTATGAAAGGCAAGAATTCCAATCTGTTATTTCTATAAAAGCAGAAACGCATAACTTTCCCACTACAGTGGAACCCTTCAGCGGAGCAGCCACTGGCTCAGGTGGAGAGATCAGAGATCGTATGGCTGGTGGCAAAGGATCTATTCCGCTGGCAGGTACAGCCTTGTATATGACAGCTTACCCAAGGCTCGGAGAGAACAGAGATTGGGAAGATGGATACCCTGCAAGACCATGGTTGTATCAGACACCACTTGATATATTAATTAAAGCTTCCAATGGTGCCTCTGACTTTGGTAATAAATTTGGGCAACCACTGATTTGTGGTTCTGTACTAACGTTCGAACATCAGGAAGGTGACGCTTCTATAGCTTATGATAAGGTCATCATGCAAGCTGGAGGAGTTGGATATGGAAAAGCATCGCAAGCCGCTAAGAATACACCTGCAGAAAATGACAAGATCGTCATCATGGGTGGAGACAATTATAGAATCGGTATGGGAGGAGCCGCCGTATCTTCTAAAGATACTGGAGACTCAGGATCATCCATAGAACTTAATGCCATCCAGCGATCTAATCCAGAGATGCAGAAAAGAGTCTCTAATGTCATCAGAGCGATGGTAGAGTCCTCTGAGAATCCTATCGTATCTATACATGACCATGGAGCAGGTGGACATCTTAATTGTCTCTCTGAGCTCGTAGAAGATACAGGAGGCATCATCGACCTTAAGGCCTTGCCAGTAGGTGACCCTACCCTTTCTGCTAAGGAAATCATAGGTAATGAATCTCAAGAAAGAATGGGATTAGTCATCCATGAAAAAGACTTCGAGATATTAGAGAAAACTTCTGAAAGAGAGCGGTCTCCAATCTACAAAGTAGGAACTGTAACTGGAGATCATAGATTCACATTCCAGGCTGCCGACGATGAGCAGAACCCTATGGATGTGCATATGGATGATCTATTCGGTAGCTCGCCTAAAACGATATTAATTGATAATTCTCAGGTCGTTGAATATGAAGACATAGAATATAAAGAATCTGAATTATATAAATATGTCAAGGATGTACTCCAAATAGAAGCGGTAGCATGCAAAGATTGGCTGACAAATAAAGTCGACAGATGTGTGGGTGGAAAAGTGGCTAAGCAACAGTGTTGTGGACCATTACAATTACCGCTCAATAATGTGGCAGTTATGGCATTAGATTATGAGGGCACTCATGGGATTGCGACCTCTATGGGTCATGCACCTGTCGTCGGTCTCATCAGTCCAGTAGACGGTGCTCGCAATGCCATCACTGAGGCACTCACTAATATGATATGGGCACCACTGGCAGGTGGTATCCGTTCAGTATCACTATCTGCTAACTGGATGTGGCCAGCTAAGAACAAGGGAGAAAACGCCAGACTATATGAGGCGGTACAAGCCGTGTCAGAATATGCCATTGCCTTGGGTATTAATATTCCCACAGGCAAGGACTCCATGTCCATGAAGCAAAAGTATAGAGACAAGGAAGTGTTAGCCCCTGGTACAGTAGTTATATCTGCCGTCGCCCATTGTAACAATATCAGTAATGTCATAGAACCTGTTCTAAAAAAAGACGGTGGAACCATCTATTATATCGATCTGTCAGGAGATGATTTTGCACTCGGTGGTTCTTCTTTTGCGCAGACCAGAAACAAGATCGGTAAGCAATCCCCTTCAGTGAAAAGTCCAGAGCATATTGTCAATGTGTTCAACACAATACAAGAACTGATCAAATCAAATAAAATAACCTCTGGTCATGACATCTCAGCAGGTGGAATGATTACATGTCTATTAGAAATGTGTTTCTCTGACAACAACATCGGAGCAGCCATAGACCTATCAGGAATAGAAGAAAAAGATATTATCAAGTTATTGCTTTCAGAAAATACTGGATTGATTTTCCAATCTAATGATAGTGATATTACCCACCAGTTAAAGGCTAAGAATATCGATTGTATTAAGATCGGTCAACCTGAGTCTTCTGATACTCTATCAGTGAGACATAACAGAAATGATTATACATTCAATATCCCAGAATACAGAGAAACTTGGTACAAGACGTCCTACATCTTAGACCAACAACAATCTGGTAATGAAAAGGCTACAGAAAGATATCAGAACTATCACAAGCAAGCGCTAAAGTATACGTTCCCCTCCCAACACACAGGACTGCTTCCAGTCATAGATTCTAACAAACCAAGGCCTAAAGCTGCCATCATCAGAGAGAAAGGAAGTAACTCTGAGAGAGAGATGGCACATGCGATGTATTTGGCTGGATTCGATGTGAGAGATGTGCATATGACTGACTTGATATCGGGAAGGGAGACATTGGAAGACATACAGTTTATCGGTGCAGTCGGAGGTTTTTCTAATTCTGATGTTCTCGGATCAGCTAAGGGATGGGCAGGTGCATTTAAGTATAATGATAAAGCGAAATTAGCTCTGGAGAATTTCTTTAAGCGGGATGATGTACTCTCCGTGGGTATATGTAATGGCTGCCAGTTATTTGTAGAATTGGATCTTATTAATCCAGAGCACGATCTTACTTCCAGCATGACTTATAATGATTCTCATAAGCATGAGAGTGCATTCACTTCAGTTGTTATCCAAGAGAATAATTCAGTGATGTTATCATCATTAGCCGGCAGTCGATTAGGTGTATGGATCAGTCATGGAGAAGGGAAATTTGTATTACCGAAAGCAGAATCTGATTATAACATCGTAGGCAAATACGGATACGACACCTACCCTTCTAATCCTAATGGAAGCGACTATAATTCTGCCATGATCGCCAGTGTCGATGGTAGACATTTAGTGACGATGCCACATATCGAGAGATCCATATTTCAGTGGAATTGGGCTTACTACTCTGATGAGCATAAGAAGGATATTATTAGTCCTTGGATAGAAGCGTTCGTGAATGCAAGAATGTGGATCGAGGAGAAGTAATTAGTGGAATAGTAGTACATAAGTAAAGCGTGCAGTATCTCTATACTTTCTTTTTAATGTTGATGGAATGGAGATAACAATTATAGAATTCCTCATTAATAAAACAATGTATTCCACAGTTCATTAATGGATCTTTCTCTGTGGTACAGATGAAAAAAAAGAGTCTTAATCTCTTGATGAAACTCTTATTTAATCAAATCGTACTCACTAATAAGTATGTCCGCTGGAATTCCTAGTACCTTAATAATTTGTCGTATCATCCTCAATGTTAATCTCCTTTTCTTATTTGGATCTCAGAAGCTTTACTCTTACTTTCTATGATATCAAATAAGTCCCATCCAATCTTGCCAAGGCTTTTTGATATTCTTTTTCAGTTGAAAGGATTGTCCAGTTCCATATCTCTAAAGCATTTATATTATCATATTCATTATGTGTGCCAATAATGTTAAAAATAAACTTATTCTGCACAATAGATAATACAACAACTACATTTCATTAATGGATCTTTCTCCGCATTCAAGATAAAAAAAGGGTACTTATCATCTTAATAAAATCACCTCAACAACTGATAAGCCGCAAACGAAAATACATAAGCCAGAACCAGCATCAGTACAAACTGAAAACCAGCAAATTTCCAACTGTCTGTTTCTTTCTTGACGATAGCGACCGTACTCATGCACTGTAATGCAAAGACATAGAATAACAATAGGGAAATCGAAGTGGCAATGCTAAATCGCTTAGCTCCAGTTGCAAAGACTTTTTCATTACGTAATCGCTCTGTAATAGTACTCTCCTCTTCAGATCCTATGCTATATATTGTCGATAAGGTCCCGACGAAAACTTCTCTTGCAGCAAACGAACTTAATAGAGCAATGCCTATCTTCCAATCATAGCCTAACGGCGCAATAGCAGGCTCGATAAGCTTACCCATATGACCAAGATAAGAGTATTCCAGATCGAAGGATTCTTTACTGATCTCTACATTACTTGCAGATGTCTGCTGTGCAATTTGGTATTGCTCATTGATGTAACTTTCGTCATTAGGGGAGTTAGTAGATAAGAACCAGATGATGATCGAGATCGCTAGGATCACCTTACCCGCTTCTACAATGAATGACTTAGTCTTCATATAGACTGTCAAGAAAATATTTCTCCAATTGGGTGATCGATAGACTGGTAATTCTAATGACCAAAAAGGATTAGACTCCACCTGACTGCGTCGACTGTAATACCATGCCACAGCGAGAGTAGCCACGAGGCCGAGAAGATATAATGACAATAATGCTAAGCCCTGATATCCAAAGAAAGAGCCTTTGTTAGCGGGGATAATCACAGCTATTAATATAGTATACACAGGCAATCGAGCACTACAGGTCATCAGTGGTGATGCCATGATAATCGCCATTCTTTCCTTAGGGTCATCGATGACTCTTGTGCCCATAATAGCAGGTATAGCACATGCCCAGCTCGACATTAACGGAATGATACTCTTACCACTTAATCCAAACTTCCTGAGAAATGCATCAGAGATAAATGATATCCGAGATAAGTATCCAGTATGCTCTAGTAGACCCAATAAGAAAAACAATATGGCGATCTGAGGTATGAATATCACAACGCCTCCGATGCCCTGTATAATAGCATCAGAGATTAGATCTTGCAGCCAACTATTAGGCATCGATTCCTTGACCATAGTAGACAGGTGTGCCATACCGTTATCTATCCAATCCATCGGAAAGGCAGATAAGTTGAAAACTGCCTGAAAAACAACATACAATACAAATAAAAATATTGCTAAGCCATAAAATGGATGCAACAATATCTTATCCCAAGTCTTAGACTTCATCAGATAATCATGTACTTCGTCTCTCTCTATTGTAGATTTTACAATAGAAGAAATGATCTTTTGCCTTTTCAGAAAACTCTCTTGGACCAGCTCTGTATCTTCCTCTTTCGGGAAAGCAATTACCCTACGATATTGATTCTCGACGACATCATTTTCTATCGTATCATAGGCACTTCTGCAAACCGCATTAGGAACGTTAAAAGTGTAATTACTAATCAGATCGCTTAATTCTTCTAAGCCATCTCCCGTCCGAGAGTTCATCAGCACGACCTTACAACCTAATATATCAGACAACTTCTGACTGTCGATTAGAATCTTATGCTTTTCTAAGTCATCCTTATAGTTAACAATTAAAATCAGTGGTAACTCTAAATCTGCAATTTCAGAAAACAATAGCAAACTGTCTTCTATCTGCATACCGTTAGCCACAAAAAGAACTGGATAGCCATGCTCTGCATATCTGAGTATCTCTATCTTGGCAATAAGCTCTTCTGGGGCATTAGACCGGAGTGACTTAAGACCTGGTAGGTCTATCATCTCATATCCCTTATAGGTACCTATCTTTCTCTCTACTGTGACTCCGGAGTAATTCCCTATTTTCTGATTCATACCTGTGAGGAGATTAAATAGGGAACTCTTACCAGAATTAGGCTTGCCGACGATGGCTATGCTATTATGCTTAGCCATCTCTTATATTTTTACCAGATCTATACTTAAGAAATCAGACGCTCTCAGGCTCAGCATCTTACCGCCGACAGAGAAGTTAACCAACTTAGAGTATGTAGGGCTGTAGTTTTTAGTGAGTATGGTGCCGAGAGTGATACCATTAGCTAATAGGTATTTCCTAAATTCAATATGCCCATCTATTGCAACAACGATGGCTCTTTCCCCGACTGATATGTTAAGCTCTCCCACAGAATATTGATTAGTGGAGCAAAGAAAAATAATTATCTGGAATTAGTCTAAATAAATGTGGGTTATTTAGTGATGGTCGGTATATTCTGATTTATTGGGGCTGAATCAGGATTTATTAGGGCTGAATCAGGATTTGCGGGATTATGTGGATTTCAAATGATTAATAGTTCTTTCGCCTCGATCAAGATCAAAAAAGCTTATATGTGTTAGTTTGTTCAACATAGATGTGCTTTACCCTTGTTAGTAGAAATCAGGATAAATTATTTACTTAAGTGTCCATACCCAAAAGCGGCTTACCCTTCAATCTATGATAATTAAGAGCTGCAGCTATGCATTGCTTGAGTTCATGCTCTGGTAGCTTGTCCTCTAACTTAAAAACGATGGCCCTCGTCGTCTCATAATTAAATGTATCTCCAAACACCTCCTTGAAAGTAAGTACTAACTTACTCGTACACTTAAAGTACATCGCATATTGATCAGGAGTTTTAGTTTTCCAATCCATCCTAATTGTACTGCCTTTTTTCACCAGGTAACTTGGCTCACCCCATTTCAGAGCTTCTTCTATCTCTTCTATATTGCAATCTTTGGCGGTCTCCATTATCAATGCTCTCAACTTATTCAATTTGGGTATAATATGCTTAGGGTATTCTTCCCATTTTGCTTGCACTCTTGGATCCTGATTAATCTTGAGAATATTATTAGGATTGATATTGGAATTGATATTGATATTATTATTGCGATTGCGATTGGTAATAGCCATTCTCTTCTATTGTTTTATATATCATCAAAATACAGTTTACTTATCTTATCTTCGGAAAAACTATGTAAAATCTATTCTACAATGATAAAATTAGCATCACTTAAGGTACTTAGCTATACAGTGATCTGCACGTTATAATTATGGATAAGCAACAAGCTATCATCACAAAGTCTATTCTCAAACACCATTCTAAAAAAAATGATGAGATCGATGACCATATCGCTGTAGAGGAGCCATTAGAAATAAGCATAACGGCACTTAGATGCATACCGCCCGTTGTCAATAAAAATATTTCTATCACCATGAGAACACCTGGTGATGATATCTCATTAGCAGCAGGGTTCCTGTATACAGAAGGCATTATCAGATACGATGATACGATGACACATAGCTCTGAGACAGACAATCAGATAACAATAGAATTGCCCGACCGTGCAGACTTAGACTTAAGCAAAATAGAGAGACACTTCTACACCAGCAGCAGTTGCGGGGTATGTGGCAAGTCGAGCATAGAAGCTATATGGACACAGTGCCCGATAGAAATGCCTGCAGAAGCTCTCAGTGTCCATTCTCACATTATTAAAAATATACCCTCTACTCTATCTCAATCACAAAGCGTATTCCAGCAAACGGGAGGTCTACATGCGGCTGCGTTATATAACATAGACGGAAATATTATAGATATAAAGGAAGACGTCGGCCGTCACAATGCTCTCGATAAGTTAATAGGTGCAGCGATACTGCGCAAGACCTTACCATTGCATAATAACTTGCTACTTCTAAGTGGTCGTGTTAGTTTTGAATTGGTCCAAAAATCTGCGATGGCAGGTATCCGTATGATCATGGCCATAGGTGCTCCTTCCAGCTTAGCGATACAGTTAGCAGAAGAATTTGATATTACGTTAATTGGATTTTTAGGTAGAGAAAGATTTAATGTATATCATGGATCAGAAAGAATTATATTTTAGAAATTAGAACAGAGTTAGAAATCATAAATCAAAAACATTGGACAAGAAGCAAATCGATAAAGCACTAACGCCCGATAAGCTCGAAGAGTTACAACTGTCATCAGCTAAAGAATCAGCTGCAGGTATCCCTGCTATACTATCTTCTGTCGGGCATATCGTATCAGAGGTCGGCATACTGAGAGGTGGAAAGGCACTGCTGGATCTCAACCAAAAAGGTGGCATCGATTGTCCAGGTTGTGCATGGCCAGATCCTGATGATGATAGAAGTAAGATCGGTGAATACTGCGAAAATGGCGCTAAGGCGATTGCCGAAGAAGCCACTAAGAAAAAACTCACACCAGCATTCTTCCAGAAAAATAGCATCAGCGAATTAGCTCAGTTATCTGATTATGAGATCGGAAAGAAGGGCAGAATCGCCCAGCCTATGTACTTACCTAAAGGAGCACCACATTATCAAGAAATATCATGGAAAGATGCATTTACAAAAATAGGGACTCATCTAAATAATCTAAATGATCCCAATGAAGCCATTTTCTACACCTCAGGTAGGACAAGCAACGAAGCCGCATTCCTATACCAGTTATTTGTCCGAGCTTATGGGACTAACAATCTACCAGATTGCAGTAATATGTGCCATGAGAGCAGCGGCAAGGCACTATCTGATACATTAGGAATCGGTAAGGGTTCTGTAAAGTTAGAAGACTTCTACCAGACGGAACTGATCATAATCATGGGTCAGAATCCAGGCACCAATCATCCCAGGATGCTATCTGCTCTGGAAAGAGCTAAGAAAAATGGCGCTAAGATAATCTCAGTCAATCCTATCAAGGAAGCAGGTTTGCAAGGATTCATGCATCCACAGAAAATTAGTGGGCTGATGGGATCATCGACCAGTCTCACAGACCTCTATCTACAGGTGCAGATTAATGGTGATATGGCATTCTTACAAGCCTTAGCATTCTTATTATTACAGAAAGAAAGTGCAGGATGTCCAGACGTCGTAGATCATGAATTTATAAATGAAAAGACTAACGGTTACGATGCATATGTCGAACATATCCGAAGCTTAGATTTTAACGAATTAGTAAAGCAGTGTGGATTAGATAAGAATGATGTGATCGCTGCCGCAGATATGATCGCCGCAAGAAAAAAGATTATCATATGCTGGGCCATGGGTCTCACACAACACAAAAATTCCGTCAATACAATCAAAGAAGTTGTCAACATACTACTACTCAAAGGCAGCATAGGAAAACCTGGCGCAGGAACCTGTCCCGTACGTGGACATAGCAATGTCCAAGGTGATCGGACGATGGGTATCCATGAGAAACCAGCGACATACATATTAGACAATATAGAAAAGCACTATGAAATTGATGTCCCGAGAGAGCATGGATATGATACCGTAGCTGCGATAGAGGCCATGCATAGAGGAGATGGACAAGTGTTTTTTGGGATGGGAGGTAACTTCATATCTGCCACTCCAGATACAGCGTATACATCTGAAGCGTTACAAAAATGCAAACTCACTGTGCAAGTATCGACTAAGCTTAATCGGAGTCACTTAGTACATGGAGAAGAGGCGATTATACTCCCCTGCCTGGCTCGTACAGATAAGGATATCATAGATGGCGAATTACAATTTGTATCCGTAGAGAATTCTATGGGTGTCGTACACAGTAGTAGAGGTAGCCTCACTCCTATCTCAGATAAGCTGATGAGTGAAGCAGCCATCGTATGCCATTTAGCGAAAGCTACATTATCAGACTCCCCTATAGACTGGGACAAATATCTCCAGCACAACGATCATATCAGAGATGATATAGAGCAAGTCATTAAGGGCTTTAGTAGTTATAATGAGAGAGTCAGAGTACTTGAGGGGTTCTACCTCCCTAATTGCGCAAGAGATAATCACTATGAGACAGAAAGTGGTAAGGCAGAATTTTCAGTTTCTCATACCGAGCAGAACCAGTTAGCAGATGACGAATACCTGATGATGACCATCAGAAGTCATGACCAGTTTAACACAACAATCTATGGGCTCAATGATAGATATAGAGGTATCAAAAATGAACGCCGAGTCATATTCATGAATCCAAAGGACATGAAAGAAATAGGATTGGAATCTAAGGACATCGTCGATCTATATAACTACCGAGATAACCGAGAGCGGAAAGCCCCTACATTCGTCGTCGTTCCTTACGATATCCCTCGGAAATGTGTGGCGACTTACTTCCCTGAAGCTAATGTATTAGTCCCGATCACACATAAGGCGGACAAGAGCCATACCCCAGCGTCAAAGTCCGTAATTATCAAAATAAGGAGGCGAGATTCTTAAAAACTGCATATATTGCCTTACGATTCCAACAATTAATCAAATACCTCATTATCGGAATATGCTACACCACACGATATATCACCTCTCTGACTCAGCTGATTGGGTTACATTTATCCACGGAGCTGGTGGTAGCAGTTCGATATGGTATAAGCAGATTAGAGATTTCAAGGAACAATTTAACGTATTACTAATCGACCTTAGAGGGCATGGCGGCTCTAAGAAACCGATCTATCAGACACTTAAGAGGTACACCTTTGATGTGATCGGTGATGAGGTCATCGAAGTCATGGATAACCTTAAGATCCAGAAAACACATTTTGTAGGCATCTCGATGGGAACGATCGTCGCCAGAGATATCACAGAAAGACATCCCGAGAGAACTCAAAGCTTAGTCTTAGGCGGTGCCATCATGAAGCTTAATATCAAAAGCCAAATCCTTCTTAAAGGCGCCAATGTCCTTAAGTCTATTATCCCTTATCTGATCCTATACAAGATCTTGGCAATCGTAGTCATGCCGAGAAAGAATCATAAGGAATCCAGAATCCTATTTGTCAATGAAGCTAAGAAGCTGTATCAGAAAGAATTTATCAGATGGTTCTCATTAGCTTCTCAGGTAAATCCATTGCTTAAGTTCTTCCGAATCAAAGATAACGGTATCCCTACCCTCTACATCATGGGAGAGGAAGATCATATGTTCTTACCATCTATCTCTAAGCTGGTCAAAGACCATACAAGTTCTCTACTGCATGTCATTCCCAATTGTGGCCATGTGGTGAATATAGAGCAGCCTGCGATATTTAACTCTACGGCGATTGCGTTTTTGCGTGGGGCTAAGTAGTTAGTAGTCATTATTGCAATTACCAAATTTGTATACAAAAGTAATTTTATTAACACTTTTTGTAAACTTCTTTATATAACTTTACGTTATGTATATAACTGAGGTCAAGAATGGTAACAAGTATGAAATAGAAATAATACCGGTTGACCCCACTGATCTTAAATCAATAACTAAAGAGAAATATTTCTTTAATTGGAAGCTTGAAAAGGATTATTACTTATATAAGCTCTTAATTAAGGGTCATTCTGAGATTTTAGGTCTTGTTTCTTTTGAGATAAATCCTGATGAGTGGAGAATACATATAAGGTTGCTTTCTGTATCTACTCAAAACAAAGGGAAAGGCAAACATTACGAACGCATAGTAGGTAATCTCCTAACTTTTATATCCAAAATGGCAATTAAAGAATTTGCAGAATTAGCTTGTGTCTCTTTAAAGCCAAAGGGTGTCATTGCTCAACACTACATTGATGAGTACGGAATGAATATAACAGGCTCTACATTGAGCTTAGAATTAGTTGAAATATTAGATATTATTCAAAGATATGATATATGAAAACAAGTAAAACAGCTGAAAAGATAACTTATCCTGAATATGGTGTTGATTCAAGATATAAGAGTATCGATAAGAAATTATCTGATGGCGAGAACTTAATGGAAGCTCGATTAAAAAGACTGCGAGGTCTTTCCCGAAAACAAATTATCAAAGCCAAACTCTTGCAGCTAAAGCTAAAAATGGAAGACTATGTAAAACAACCTGTGTATGAAGAGTACAACTTCTTTACAAGTTTCTTATCAGATTATATAGATACGATATACGAGAAGAGAGTGATGTTTGCCAAAGACATAAATATCACTCCTGTAAGTTTAAGTCAAATATTAAATAACCACCGAGAGCCTAAAGAAGAATTCATGTTCAGGCTGATGCTTCACTCAGAACTAACTTTCAAAAGCATATGTGAATTCCAAAAAAGAACATGGTATCAAGTCTATTACCATGAGAAAATTTGTGATACAATGGCAAATCAAAATGAGTGGAAGCCTACCGAAAAGAAAAATGTAAAAATTAAAAATGCTGTATTGAAATAGTAAGAGTGAAGAACAGTATCGATTCTCTTTGCTACCACTACTATAATCATTCAACTCTTACGAGCACAATAACAAGTGGGTTCCATGACAATCAGAAAAAACTAAAAGTAGCAGATCTAAGATCCACCACAGTTAAGTCAATACCGAAAATCTAATTTGCCCTACCGATAATCCAAAATATCGACCGTTCGTCATTTTATCTTGAAATATGACGCTATATGTATAGGTGATCTTATCATTATTTCTTATTATTGTAGTTCTTTACTTTATCCCCCAAATGATACAGTCTGTAAGAGGTGCATGACCCGTGAGCTTATGTGCTTGCATTCGTATGTATGGTAAGCCTTTCTGTTAGATTAGATGCTTCTACGTGTATCAATGAGTTTTTATACTTGCGTAGGTGAAATTTTTACATTTTGATGAAGAAAGGAATGTAGATTAGAGTTAAAAAGCTATAGGATTTTTATCGTTCAATAATATTATTTAATCAACTAAAATTATAGAAATATGAGAGAGTTTAAAGTAATCCCATTTAAACCGACACACAAATCCAAAGGTCAAACAACCCTAAATGAAGTTGCTGATCAATTAGATGGATATTTTACAAAAGCTGCGAGCGATGGGTGGGAATATGAAAGAATTGAAACTATACGAAGTCATGTACCATCGAAAGGCGGATGTTTCGGATTCTTTAAGGACCCAGCATATGATATGTCAAATCATTTTATTGTGTTTTCAAAAGAAATATAATCTACTAAAAAATAAAAATGAGCTGTTTATCAAAATTTGTAATTCGACTATACTGGTTAATTCCTAAGAGATTTAGACGAGACTGTTTATACAAGGAATCTTGTAGCAAACATGTCTATAGAATAATCTCTGAAGAAGGATTCAGTAAAGGAATAAGAGCACTAAAACATAGGATAAACACATGTCAACCACATTATAAATTAATTGATGTTGATGGTCAAAGGACTTTAATTCATCAAAATGGTCATTCGATACAAAGTAATCAATTAGCAGATTGGCTAAAAAAATAAAGCGGGTGAGGATCGGGGAAAATCCAAAATATCGACCGTTTGTCATTTTATCCTGAAATATGACGCTATATGTATAGGTGATGTAGTCATAATTTCTTATTAAAGTGGTTCTTTACTTTATCCCCCTAATGATACAGTCTTAAGAAGTGCATCGCTGTGAGGTTATGTGCTCGTATTCGTATGAATAATAAACGTTTAAGTCATTTTAAATGTCTTTACATGTATCAAAAAGTATTTATACTCGCATAGGTGTAAATTTTGGCTTGTTAATTATGAATGGATTGTATTATTTGGGTTCGGGGTATAGGTTAGTTATCTGCAATTTGAAAAGAAAAAAACTGATATGAAAATTCTGAGAATAATACTATTTCTTACTCTTGTTTCTTGTTCTGCGACGAAAAACTTAGAATTTTCTGATTCGTATTGGGCTTATTTAGAAAACAAGGAAACATACCTCTATTTACAACCAAAGTTAGATGCAATAGTCCAAAAAGAAATTGCAGTCGGCTCAATTGTATACGTACACAAAAACATAGGTGAATTTACCGAAATCTATACAAGAAATCCGGAAAATATTAAGAATTTAGATTATCGGATTAAGTTTCGAGGATATATATACAATCCAAAATTTAAGAAGATTACAAAATCTTATACACAAGAATATGGTAAATTAAATGAAATTCCATTTGACCCAAACTAATCTTATGTTACAGGTGAAAGAGGTGGCTGTTACTACAAAAATAAACATGGAAATAAAACATATGTAGATAGAGGGTATTGCTCTTCAACTCCTAAAAAATCTGTAACAACATATAAAACGCCAACAAAAAAATATAAGAGTAAATCTAAATGCTCGACAAGACAATGTAGTGGTAGAACTAAAAAGGGGAGTCGATGCCGAAAGAAAACAACAAATTGCTCAGGAAGATGTCATCTACACTAACAAAATAAATATATAACTATGAAATACATAATATTTTCGATCTTACTTATTGGGTCATTAGCATCTTGCGAAATCGAAGAAACATCTGGACCAAGTGGATGTCCAACTACTGCAGCTTGCGGTTGCTCAGATCATAACAAATCAGACTGCGAAGATGATTCGTGTTGCCGATGGACGGTAGGAGAAGGATGCGATTGTCGTTAATTTTTGCTCTTAAGCTGATGTTGGTAAGCTCTTCATACTGCCAATATCAAATAAGTGAGAAGGATTACTCATTGTATATCCAATCCCTTATTGGAGGTGAAAGAGAAGTTTCGATACCAAGTGGCAGAGTCGACTTGGTGACCAAAGAGTATGCCTTTGAAATAGAGAAAGCTAATAAATGGAAACATTCCATTGGTCAATCACTTTGGTACACTTTAAATACAAATAGGAAACCTGGTATTATTTTGATACTTGAAAATTCAAAAGACAATAAATATATGATTCAATTGAATACAGCACTTGAATATGCAGACTTGGCTGACAAAATTCAAGTATTCATATTTCCAAAAGATTTTGAAGAATTAATTAATGCTACAAAAGGAAAAAAAAGCAGGTAACAATATATCCTATGAAAAGCAGAAACTTAACATTTATTATTTTTTCCCATTTTATTGAATATTTTTCTTCCAAGACGTAGAGTATAGAAAAAGGAATGGCCTTCACCGAAAGGAGGCCATTTGTTTTTCGGTGTTAAATTTATCGGTACAGCATCCTATGAAAAGTAAAAACTTTAACTATTAATTTTTACTATATATTTTTTCTCAAAAACGACGATTTAGAAAAAGGAATGACCTTCACCGAAAGGAGGTCATTTGTTTTTCGGTGTTAAATTTATCGGTACGGCATCCTATCCCGCAGAGCGGGACAGGTAGTGTGATACATTTTAAGCAATGTTCACATGCATCTATTAGATCGATAAATAAACCCCCGATACTCGAGGTCTCCCAACCTCGATCCAATACACTTGAAACATAAAGAAAACAGGAGAAAAATTAAATGAACGGACACAAAATAATAAATCAAAATGCACCTCACTATATGACATTCACAGTAGTGGGATGGATAGATGTGTTCTCTATAAAGGCATACAAAGAAGTTCTGATAGAGACAATGAAATTCTGCATTGCGAGTAAAGGCCTATCACTACATGCATATGTTATTATGAGCAATCATATGCATGTGATAATGTCAGCAAAAGAGGAACATCAATTATCCGATATAGTTAGAGACTATAAAAAGTATACTGCTAAGAGCATCTTAGATATGATCCAAAGGAATAAAGAAGAAAGTCGCAGTGAGTGGATGATCAAGCTATTTAAGTACTTTGCCAAGTACAATAAAAACAATAAGCTCTATCAATTCTGGCAGCGAGAAAACAAACCGATAGAATTATCTTCGCCAAAATGGATAAATCAAAAATTAGCCTATATTCATCTTAATCCAGTGAGAGCAGGTATCGTCAGCAGGGCTGAAGATTATTTATACAGCAGTGCAAAGACGTACATAGGAGAAGAAGGACAAATAGAAATGGAGCTATTCGATATTGGATCTATAGAGGGTTATGTTGATTTGTAGGAATGTGGATAGGGATGAGTTTATGGCATCGAGGTCAGGAGACCTCTACGATCTGAGGATCTACAGAGGATTATGCTGATATGTCGAGCTGCGGATAAGGATGAGCTTATGGCAACAAGGTCAGAAGACATAGACAATCTAATGTAGAAAACACCAACAACTAAAATCTAATAATAATTCATTAACAAAAGCACCCATCCTAAACGTCTAAAGTAATATAGCAAAATCTCTCTGAGACACTAAATCAAAAACTATGAAACTTATAATTCCTACACTACTAATATTTTCTCTAATAGCCTGCTCTAAAGGCGATGAGCCAATAGATGCATTCTCAGAATGCACAGAGGTAACAGACGACTATAAGCGCTATAATGGTGAGAGTATAGATTGCGAATATCATTATGTTCTTACAGAATACAATGGCCAGCAATACATAGAACTGAGAGCACATTGTGATGACTTAATAAGATCTTATGTGATCAATGAAGATTGCGTAGACATCTGCGGAACATCGCCGTATGCATTAGAATCTGAATGCGGCCAATACCTACAAGGAAGAGTAGTCATAGAAACAATACTAATCGAAAAATAGCAATTTTCTTTATGGACTAACGACTGGTGTCCTACGCAGAATTCCTCGACGCATTAATGTTACCATATAAAGATCTGACAATTATTTTCTCGTACTCATCCTGATACTCTGATGTATCTCCTACCTTCTGTAATGCATACTGCTGGATAACTAATAGTGGTAATACAATGTACTCTCGCATCATAATAGATTGTCGAGAGACAGGCTCCTCTTCCATAAGCGTGCTATATCCTGCGACTTCCAGAAGTAATTCTTTTGTCAGCGTATATTCATCGAATAGAATCTGCCAGAATTCCGAAAATTCCTCATCATCTTTAATATAAGAAGTCAGCTCAAAATAACACTTCGTCAATGCCATCATGCTATTAGAAATCAATGCTTTGAAGAAAGGTACTTTTTCGAAAAGTTCTTTGACTTCTGATAACCTGCCTTCCTCTTTTAATGACTGCATGGCAGTACCTATACCAAAATATCCCGGCACATTCTGCTTTAACTGACTCCAAGAACCGACAAAAGAAATGGCCCGCAGATCTGTCAATTCTAATTTTGCTTTGTTGCCTCTTTTTCCTGGTCTGCTTCCGATCTTTGCTTTTTTGTAGAAGTGTAATGTGCTCTTCTTTTCCAGATAGTCTAAGAATTTATCATGTTGCTTAAGTGCCTTATACTTATCATAACTTCTATCAGCGAGGTCTGCGATTAGCTGTCGGTGACTTTCTGAGATATCTTGACTATGGTCAGACAATCCAGCGGTAATCAGCTGCTCACAATTATGGATAAATTGATCATTGGTTCCATAAGTACTTGTTATCGTCTGCCCTTGTATCGTTAGTTGTATTTCCTTGCTGGAGATATTCTTTCCTTGTGAGGCATAGAATCGATGTGTCTTTCCACCGCCTCTAGCTGGTGGTCCTCCCCTTCCATCAAAGAACACCGCTTCGTACCCATGATCATCACTGACCTTGCTTAGTCTTTCCTTTGTGAGAAAGATAGACCAGTTGGCTTTTAAGTATCCGCCATCCTTAGTACCGTCAGAAAATCCGAGCATCATCGTCTGCTTTGCTGATCTTGCTTTGAGGTGATTGCTGTATGCTGGCAAGTTATATAAGGTCGTCATGATCTCAGTAGAATTATCCATACCTGCCATCGTCTCAAAAAGAGGCACGATATCAAAATGGATATCTTCCGCCTTGTATCCACACCATCTGAAAAGCGCATAGACAAACAATACAGAATAGATATCCTCCGAGTTACTGATGATATATCGATTGCACCCTTCCTCACCATTACTGGCTTGTATGTCGCTTAGCTGAGAGATATTAGCAATTGTATCATTAAGTAAGTCAGAAGAAAATTTCTGACCTTCTAGGGAAAACTCTTCATCACACAAAATAGACACCAATGTAACTTGGTCCAGATCAGAAATAGAAGATTTAATTTTATTTTTTGATATCAATATCTCTTCTACCAGTTGGTAATGTACGCTGTGGTCTTGTCTTATGTCTAATGTTGCAAAATGTGACTTAAATATCTGCAGCTTATCGATAAAGTTATCTACCTCATCCAAAAATAGGCTATGAAACTTTTCTTCTAATAACGATCTAATCTCAACAAAAGAATCATTGATTTCTGAGAGTGGTATATTTTTATTGGAATCAAACATAGGTCCATACAACTGCTCTCTTACAGTTGCTAATTTCTCAGCGACACCTTTGAAGGTAAGCTTAAGTTGTAGTTCTTTGACATCATTGTAATAACACTTAGCTATCGATACTCTTAGTTCACTCGCTACTTGCTTAGTAATATCAGCCGTGACGTAGGGATTCCCGTCTCTATCACCACCTGGCCAAAACCCGAGTTGCATCACATTGGGGTTGGCAAATTCCTTATCAGCAAATTGTCGTTTTATTTTGCCATACAACTGAGCGATAGAATCATAGTACACTGTCCTTAGGTAATAGATGATATTCTTAGCCTCATCGAGCGGCGTCGGCTGTGTACTATTCAGCAATGAGGTAAGACCCAGCTGTCTCAGCAATGTGTCTACATCATCGATGCTATTATCCCCTATCGATATACGGAGTCTCTTGATGATTTCTAATACACTCGGTGGGTAGAACTGTGTCGGGTGTGCTGTAAATACAATTCTGGCGCTGAAGTCATTGAGCTTGCTCAGAGAATTAGTGATATCTGTATGAGTATGGTTTTTCTTACTGAATATATCTTTTAGTGCTAAGTAGTCTCCCAGTTTATTTAATTCACCAAAGGCTGCGTCTTCTACACTATCAAATAATACGATCTGTCGCTCAACGAATTGTATGACTCGAAACATATAGTCGATCTGACTTTTTTCGTCATAGATATTAAGCGTATTTTCAAAAAAGTTCTGTAAGATCTGATTGGGTTGTAGTTTCTTTTCGAGGTCTCTCTGGCAGACCTGCGCTAATAGTGGTATCATCTCCCCCGTATCACTCACCTTACTATAAGGCAAATTAAGAAACAGACTATTATATAGATTAAATTTATTCTTAACCAATCTGTTGAATTGGTCTACTCTCTTAGATTTTCCTTTCTTCATCATGATGCAAAGATATGTTTATAGTTACAGTTTATTCTCAAACTATAGTTATCTTAAATTTGATATATTATACGTATACAAACTGCATAAATTTGCACCAAAATAATAGTTTGTCCATATTCATTTGAATAAATACTTATAAATGTGAATATGTAATGCTTACTAATATAACATTGACAATAAAGAATTCCGTTATTCATAGAGTATAGAAGTACGATCAGGAAAAAGAAAGAAGTTTGTCTGATATAAATAGAAAACTATCTAAAAGATATTACTGATGATAATTATGCTGAGGAGATTGAAATACCACCTTTAATTAATTCTCTTAAGAGATCATACAATGCACCAAAAAGAATATAATTATAAAGAAGTGCTGATGATAAAAGCATTATCAGAAAAATATCTGAAAGAAAGAAAAATGTAATATTTAGATACTGATATAATATTGGATTTATTTATGATAGAGAACCACATTCTATTATACATCGTACGTTCTATCTTACATAAACAAATAAACGTTGCTTAACTGCAGTGATATTCAATAATGCATATGCTCTCTTGCGCAAAATTTCTACACACGACAGAGTAATGAATTAGATAAATCAACTAATGACTTTTGATAAAATGTTCTTCTGATCGATAAGCAAACCATTCTGGCTAATATATTCATCGTATTACATTCATCGATCATTATATAGCTATCAGATAGGCAACTCCTATCACTACAGAGAAACCAAACTAAAAAACTAACTTTGCACAAAAGTAACTCACAAGATGTCCTTAAGCACCACCCTAACCCAAAGATCGGAATCAAAGTGTGAATTATGCAGCAGTGCTGAATCACTCTCAAGCTATACTGTAGCACCAAGGTCAGGAGATGCCGATAGTGACAACATAGCTGTATGCTCGGTCTGCCTATCCCAATTAGAAAACCCTCAGACGATGGATGCCAATCACTGGAGATGTCTGAATGATAGTATGTGGAGTAGTGAGCCGGCTGTACAAGTGACGGTGTATAGATTACTCAATCAGCTTAAAGATACAGACTGGGCAACAGATCTAAAAAACATGATGTATTTGGATGAAGCCACTCAAGAATGGGCTGAGCAAGGCAGTGATGAAGCTGTGGTACATAAAGACAGCAACGGACATGTGCTACAATCAGGTGACAGCGTAGTGCTTATACAAGACTTAAAAGTGAAAGGTGCCAACTTCACGGCAAAGCGAGGCACTGCTGTGAGACGTATTTCTCTTGTCCGTGACAATGCAGAACATATCGAAGGTCGAGTTGGCGATCAGCATATCGTTATATTGACTAAGTATGTGAAGAAGTCGTAGATTATAAAAAAGAACCTGCACGAATATATGACTTCCCGCAAGTTCTAATATTCTTACTCAGCTATTTACATGCTAATCCATCATATATGTCGACCAGAGGGAGACATCTATTAATCTATGTACCGTCAATCAAATCATTTGACCTTCAATTAATAATAGATCTTTCTATACAATCAAGATGAAAAAAGGAACATAAAAAAAGCCTGCCGCTTAACTAATCAGTCAAGACAACAGGCACTCTATTTTTATATGTAAGCTTTGGAAAACTAAGGCTCCATTGGCTTATCTTCAGGGGCCATTATGATTTCTATATAGTTGTCATAATTAAAGTATGATCCTATAGCATCTTGTATTTGCTTGGCAGTCAATGCATCGACTCTTTTATTATATGAGTCTAATAATATCATATCAAACTCTTTATCATTATCATGTTCAGTAGCGATTTGTCTTTGCCAGAATCTATTTTGCTCTAAGTCTTTGGTTCTATTTTGCCTTTGTGTTTCTTTGACTTTGACCATATCTTCTGCACTTGGACCTTCGGCCAGAGCCTTTGCTATCACTGCTTTTGCCGCTTGTACTAATGTATCGGTCATCGGTGGATCACTGTTAAATGATACCGTGATGCTATACTCTTCTCTTGGCTTCTTACTTCCACCGCCTGAGACCCTTACGCCGTATACACCGCCTAAGTCTTCTCTTAATTTTTCTCGTAATTTAATTCTTAGATAAGCAAGCATAGAGCTCATCACATAGTTATTCTCACGTGTGTAATCGAAGTCTCCATGGTAATACATCTGCACATTCGTCTTAGGAGCAACTCCGTTTTTGATGTGGTCTTTCACCCCTCCTTTGACAGCTCTGACACCTATATCCATCCATGTCTCTTCCCTATTGATAGAAGGAAGGTCACCTAAGTATGTTTGGATGTAAGATTTGATTTTAGTGTCATCGAAGTTACCGACGAACGTGAAAGTAAAATCGGAAGCATCAGCAAATCGCTCTCTGTAGAATTGCATCACTCTATCATAATCCATGTTCTCCCAATCCTCTGAAGATGGAAAACCCATCCTCGGATGATTGTTAAATTTTACCTTGCTTGTATAATCTGAAAAGTAGTATTGTGGATTTGACATTAGGTTCTTGTATACTCCTTTTTGCTTAGTGACAAATGATGTAAATGCTTCCTTATCTATCCTTGGTTCGTAGAAGTACTTATGGATCATCTGGAACATGATCTCCATATCGTCGGGAGAAGATGAGCCATTCATACCTTCAGAAAGAGTCCCTATATATGGTCTGACAGTAACGGTCTTACCAGACATCAACTTATCTAATTGTATAGAAGAGAAATTGCCTAAGCCTGCCTCACTAACAACCGCAGTAGCATTAGAGGCATCGAAGTATACATCATCGCTGTATAATGAAGAGCCACCTGGACTTGTGGCACTCATTATTATCTCATCATTCTTAAAGTCTGTCTTCTTAAGATATACTTCTACTCCATTATCTAACTTTATGTATTCCAGACCTACATTATCATATTTTTTAGTTTCAGCAACTGCTACGGTATTTAATTTCTTATCAAAGAATGGTTCTGTAATGACCTCATCGACATAGGCCTCTACTTCCATACCGTCAGCTTTTGCTAATATAGCTCTCACCTCTTCTTCAGTGGGCAGTGGAGCATCATCTTTAAGCGGTCCAGTAACCACCACTACTCTACTGTCATCCTTAATCCATTGAGCTGGTAATGCATTAATCTCTTCCAGCTTAATCACAGGCATGTAGGCATTGTACATATCTAATGTCTGCTTAGGTCCAGGTGTCGGAATATTATCCAGATACTTATAGACATATCTCATGACCAGACGATTAGATTCCGTCTTGTCCATCTCTTTATAATTTTTTTCAGCTCGCTCTTGCATTCTTTCTTTAGCTCGATCCAGCTCCCCCTGAGTAAAACCATGCTGCAATACTCTCTGATTCTCTGTCAGTAAAGCTTCCAGTGCATCCTTAGCTTTACCTTCAGATACAAATGCAAACGAGCGGTATGTCTCCAGGTCTCCGACATCTCCTCCATAACTCGTATTACCAAATACAAACGGAGGATCTGCAGACTTAGTCAGCTCCTCTAATCGACTAGACATCATACTGTTATACAAGCCTCTAACCAATCCCTTACGATATCCTCTTAGCGTCTTATCCTTTTTCTTCTCATGCTTATACATAACTCTTACATTAGTAAATGAAGCCTCTGCATCTGATGCTATGGAAACCAATGTCTCCTCATGCTGAGGTACATTAAATTTGGTTCTTTCTCTTGGATTCTCTACTGGAGCAATGTCACCGAATAGGGTTCTGATCTGAGTCTGCACTGTGGATACATCTACATCACCTACCACGACTATAGCCATGAGGTCAGGCCTGTACCAATCTCGATAGAACCTTTTGAAGGTTTCGTATTCTGCGGTTTTGATAATCTGCGGATCTCCTATCGGCAGTCTCTTTGCATACTGGGAGCCACTATACATTACTGGAAAATACTTATTTTGCATACGCTGATCAGGGCTTAGTCGTGATCTCCACTCTGATTCTACGACACCTCTTTCCTTATCTATTTCTTCATGGTCAAATGTCACTCCATTAGCCCAGTCTCGAATAATCAACATTCCCTTATCAAACAATTCTGTGCTATCCGTCCTAACCTGCAGCATATAGACAGTCTCATCGAAAGAAGTAAATGCATTTAAATCTGGTCCAAAACGAGTCCCTGTAGTCTCTAAGTAATTAACTAATTCGTTCTTATCGAAATTCTCAGTTCCATTAAATGCCATATGCTCTACAAAGTGTGCTAAGCCTTGCTGATCTTCGTCTTCCAAAATAGAACCTGCATTAATGGCTAACCTAAGTTCTGCTCTGCTCTCAGGCTTAGCATTCTTCTGTATATAATAATGCATGCCGTTGCTGAGCTTACCCTGTACAAGTCTGGCATCAGAAGGTATTTTTCCTGATAGCTCTGCATAGTCTGTCTTATCAGACATTTTCTTAGCAGTATCAGAAACTTGCATCTTTTCTTTAATTGCTGATGACTCTTTTACTGTAAGGTCTTTAGTAGATTTTGGAGAACAAGAAATGAAAATGCCGATCAGAACGGCAGTAAAGTAATAACAGTAATAACTGAATCTCATGTGGTTGGTATTAAAAGTTAGTTAATAGAAGTGAAAACAATTATCCATTCAAGACTATAATTGAACAAACGTACTATAACTATTTGCCAATGTCTGACTCTTCGATACGGGAAGGAATTATACCGAGATATCTATAGATCTATTATTGATATATCATGATGTGAATTCTTGCATCACCATAATGAATAAACTCTATGCTCTAACGTAATAATACGTTATAAATTATATTTATCCTATTATTTGTTATTATTTATCAGTGTAAAATAAGGGCAACATATCCCATCTTGAACAAATAAAATATAAAATTACTGCCAGTGAATGATCTCTATACTGATTTCTTTAATAACTCAAGTTAGGGATGTTCAGAAGTGACTTAATTTCTTACTTTCAGTTTCCCTTTCTGTTTAAAATAGGAATAATTACATATAATATCAAGTATCTAAGACCTAAGGATATATGTCTACTACAACAAGAGTCCCTACTCTATCACTATCTTAACAGTATCCAGTCCATACTCCCGCAGCATGTAGGAATTGATCGCTTTAGTTTGTTCGTTGGTTAATTTTGTGCCTTGTATCAGAACTGTAGGAAGCTGGACAATAGAATCCTTATTATTAATGTACTGAGTCATAGCCATCCCTACTTTACTGACATTCGGATAGAAAGTCTGCAAGTCCTTACTTACTTTCCTGAATTTCATTGTATCTAATGACCCGAATCGAGATTGCTTTTCCATCTCATTTAGGATTAGAATCTGTGCTTCTCTTTCTGCTAAAAGTTCTTCTAACTGTGCCGTTAGCTTCTCATCTATTCCGGATATCTCTGCTCTCATTTGATTCATCTTGTTCAGGTCTATTTCAGAAGTAGAGATAATCTCGATTTCATTGATGTAATCAAATCCATATTGAGACAACTTCTCTTGATATTCCGGAATATGGGTTTTATTTATATGAGTGCCGTATACTTTAAGTATCAGTTTATTAGGATCTTCAGGAGGAAAAAGTCGGTAGCCATCCAGATAATTTATATCATTTCCAGTAAAAGTCTCACTGATAAATTCCTTAAGCATAAGCTTTTTCTGATACCCTAAGAATACCGTTCTGAAAATGAGCACAGAAGGTATAATCATCATTATACTGAATATACTGACGAAGATAATATTCTTCCGCCTATCCTTTGGACTAGAGTATACTTTAAATGGAAAATGCATCCTTCTGATAATCACATATGTTACGAATGCAACGAAAAAGGAATTAAGAAAAAATAAGTAGAATGACTTATAGGTTATACTCCATTCTCCATTAGCCAATCCAAAACCTGTCACACACAATGGTGGCATTAATGCTGTCGCTATCGCAACGCCTGGCAACGTCGTTGAGATATCTTTACGAGCTATGGATACGATACCCGCAATTCCTCCAAAAACAGCGATCAAAATATCTAAGAATGTAGGCATCGTACGTGCCTCGATCTGAGGTGTGAGATTATCCAATGGTGTCAATATAAAATAGATGTATGATGTCAACAGCGCAATAACAATTGCTGCCCCAAAATTTAAAAGTGCATGATATAAAGCTGCTCGATCATTGATAGCAACTCCAAGGCCTATACCTAAGATAGGCGACATCAGTGGAGAGATTAGCATGGCTCCAATAATGACCGCTTGGGAATCCAAATTAAGGCCTATAGAGGCAATCATGATACTGCATATCAGCATCCAAGCATTGGCACCACTCATGGATTGCTTAGATTTGATCTCCTTAATGGTAGCCATCTTGTCGACGCCTTTAGATAAGTCGAGTATATCTTTCACTAAATCAACAAAAAACTTTCTGACACTTTCTAATTTCTGAGTCGGGTTAGTTACCTTTTCGATATTATTCTTCAAATCTTTATTTTCCATATTGTATCCTTAAGATCACAACATAAAAGTATAATATATTAATCGAATAAAAATCATATTAAGTGGTGGTGGCACACGGGGAGTGTATCAGATCGGAGCCTTACGGGCGATCCAAGAAGCTGGACTATGGGATGACACAGTCAGTATTTCCGCTTCTTCCATTGGTGTATTTAATGCATTAGTCACTTGCCAGTATGATCTGGACCAGGCCTATAAGATGTGGGATGAGTTGACTAAGCAGCCTCTATTCCATAATGTAGATCACATGGCTAAGGATTACATGCTGCAGATGGCTAAGCAATCTATTATGCACGAAGGTATCGATGTGAATCCTTTCTTATCAGTTATAGAAGAATACATCGATGAGCAATTAGTTAGAGAATCCAATAAGGAAATGATTATTAGTGCCTATAACATCAGCGATCTAAAGCAAGAATATCATGCCGTCAAGAATATCCCGCAAGGTCAGCTGATGCTATATGCAGCTGCCAGTTCGAGGTTGCCTTTCTTTAAAAACGTAATTATCAATGGTAAGAAGTATCTAGATGGTGGTGCAGGTGATAATATTCCTTATTATAGCCTGCTTGATAACAAGCATTTTGACTTAGTCATTCTAATTAAGATATCTATGATTCCATACTTTATCCCTCGGGTAAGAGTCACCAACATCAGTTATGACAATGAAATTATTATCAAACCATCGAGTCCATTGGGATCTCCGCTAGAATTTAAGACACCCAGTTTCGAAAAGAAGTATGAGATGGGGTATGAAGACACTTTGAGAGCGCTTCGCTTTTTGGGGAATGATTTATAGGTATCTTTTTATCATGGGTACCAGAGGGAAACATTTATTATCACACCATTTATTATCACACATTCATTATCACAAATACTCCATCAAGCAAAACAAAAGACATCAGTCAATTAATATATCTTTCTCTGCTTTCAACATTAAAAAAGGGAATGTGCAACTACTTACACCCCCTCCCACATTAGAAAGGCCTTAAGGAATCCTTCGATGTCTCCATCTAATACGGCGTCGGTGTTTCGGTTTTCATATTTGGTACGGTGATCTTTTACTCTACGATCATCTAAGACATAAGATCTTATCTGACTACCCCACTCGTTCTTCATCTTACCCGCTTCTGTCTTTTGTTTTGCGACACGTTTTTCTTCGAGTGCCCTCTCGTATAATCTCGACTTAAGCATCTCTATGGCTTTCTCTCGATTCATATGTTGGCTACGTTCTGCTTGGCATTCTGCCACTATACCAGAAGGTGCATGTCTCACTCTGACAGCTGACTCTGTTTTGTTAACGTGTTGTCCACCTGCGCCACTGGCTCTGAATGTATCCCAGGAGAGATCAGCTGGATTGACATCTATCTCAATACGGTTATCTACTACTGGATGAACGAATACAGATGCAAAGGATGTCATCCGCTTGCCCTGTGCATTAAATGGACTAATCCTAACTAATCTATGTACACCGTTCTCTCCCTTAAGCATGCCATAAGCATAATCTCCACCTAACTCTAAAGTGACAGACTTGACACCTGCTACATCACCATTGACACGATTGAGTTCTTTGACCTTATATCCTGCTTTCTCACCGTACATCAAGTACATTCTATAGAGCATATCTGCCCAATCACAAGCTTCTGTACCGCCTGCACCGGCATTGATTTCGAGTAAGCAAGACAGCTCATCTTCCTCCTGATCTAATGTACTACGGAATTCTATATCTTCTAATATATGTAGTGCTTTGTCATATTGTCGATCGACTTCTTCCTCTGATGATTCACCTTCGGATCTGAACTCTTCGAGTATTTCGAGCTCGTCTACAGCTGTTTCTACGATCTTGTATTTATCCACCCATTGCTTGTGTCCTTTGAGCTCTCGCATGAGTGCTTCAGCAGCTTTGGGGTCGTTCCAAAAATCTGGATTGACTGATTGTTGTTCTTTATCTTCTATTTCTAATAATCGTCGATCGACGTCAAAGATAGCTCCTTAACGACGCCATACGATCCTGCAACTCTTTTAGTTGATCTGAGGTCATATTGTCCTTGGTTTAATTTGTGTTTTCATATTATTAAGACCTGTAATTACTTATTGCCCTTCACCACATTTTCTACTTCTACATAGAAAACTAAATCTGCTTCTCCTGGTATTACTGGAGGACTCCCTGCGGCACCATATCCTCTTTCGTATGGGATATCTAATATTGCAGAACCACCTTTAGGCACTAATGGTACACCATCTTGCCATCCTTGGATAACACCAGGCTTCCCGATCGTAAAGCTAAATGATCGACCCGTCCTATATGAGTTATCAAAAGATGTCCCATCTCTAAGAAATCCATAATAATGTACAAATACAAGGTCTCCCGGCTCATTAGCTAGGACACCACCAGTATCATTGACAAGACTTACTTTTACCCCAGATGGAGTGATAGTGTCCTCAGACTTGAGTGTACCAGCAGTGTAAGCATTAAATATAGTTTCGGCTTCTATTTTTTTCTCCGTTTCCAGTTCGGTTTTAAGCTGTTGTTGCTGAGATTGGTATTCTTGTGCTTCTTGAATATTGTGGACCTTAATCATATAATCGACATATGCACTGTGCTGGAAATTCTCTGGAGCATTAGTTAAAGAATCTAACGGCACTCTCACCATAGCACTATCGCCTACACCCATGATATTAATAAGTCCTAATATGGGATTGCTAATCAGTTCTGGTGTCATTTTCTCAGGTATCATAAATGATGGACGCTGAGAAGCATTTCTACTATCGTCTAGTGATTCCCCTACATCATCTATTATTTCTATATCGAGAATAACGACTTGGCCTTTGACCGCTGGAGGCTGACCAGTCTTTACATAAGAATAATAATCATATCCATTATCTAATCGCTTCTGACCTCCATCAGACTGGCAAGCAAAGAATAGACTTACTGCAAATAATAAAAGTAAAAGGTATTTCATATTTTTAGAATTAACTGAACCGTTGACATTACAAAACATCGATTATACGATGCACTCTATTAAGAATTGTAATTATGGTATAAACGTTTCAGAGTATATTAAAATAAAGACCGTAAAGATGCAAATTAGTAAGGATCAGATGTAGTCAGGTAGGACTTTTTTGAACCTTTTAATGATATCCTCTAATTTAGCATAAGCTGCACCTCCTGATGCATTCTTATGACCTCCACCCCGGAAATGATCTCTCGCAAGAGCCTGCACCGAGATATCTCCCTTAGATCGGAAGGACATCTTAACAATAGTAGGCTGTTCTCTTATAAATGCTGCAACCTTAATCCCATCCATCATCAAGATAAAATTAACGATGCCTTCCGTATCGCCTCTTTGGATTTCATAGTCGATATAATCTTGCTTAGTCAGCGCAATGATGCCAGCCTTAAGTTCAGGTATGACCTCCATCCTATTAACTAGTGCATGGCCGAGTAGCTTCAGCTGTTTTTCTGTCAGGGTATTGAATATTCGATCTTGTAGAGTATAATCATCGACACCTCTCTTCTTAAGATCAGCGGCAACACCGTAGGTCTCTGGATTAGTACTGTACTTAAATGATCCAGTATCTGTAATCAGTCCTGTAAATAATGCTTCCCCGATCTGGGCATCTATCTTATCGCCCTCCCCTAAGTCATGGATAAATCGATGTATCATCTCGCATGTAGAACTGGCTCCGGTATCAGAAAAAGTATAGTCTACAAATGGCTCTGGATCTAAATGGTGATCTATCAAGATCTTCTTACCACGAGCTTCATCTATCGCAGGACCTATCTTATCGACTCTATCTAATGCATTAAAGTCGAGGCAAAAAATAATATCAGCGTTCTTAAATGCTTCACGTGTTGCATCGGGTTGTAAATCAAACACAAGGCAATCATCCACTCCTGGTAAGAAGTGAAAATTAGACGGATACTCACTCGGTAGTACCACCTTAATATTATGATTAAATTTCTCCAAGAAGAACCTTAGCCCTAAACTAGAACCTAAAGCATCACCATCTGGATTTCTATGTGTAATGATGACTACATTCTTAGGGAATGCAATCATATCATTAATCTCCTTTATTTCTGTTTCTGTTAATTTCACGTGGCGCAAAAGTGATGAAAAAATATGGTTTGTTCAATACCTACAGACGCATATTGTGGTCATATAGCTGATAAGATGGCAGATAGGCCTTATTCCACCATGCTGAGAGCTAATCGCTTGTACAATTGACCATCAGAAACGACCGCTCCATTAGAAATCATCTGATAGATCTCTAATTCTCTTTGTTGAGTATAGATCTTAGTTGTCGTCCATATTTCTATATCGAGATCATTGTCAGTCTGATTATCATTTCCCTTCTTGTTGCCGAATAATTCTGTGATTATAATCTCTGGATTATTCGCCTTAGCACAGATCATAACCGCTTGTGATGGCTGATAGTGAAAACTTGTAATCATAGAATCCGACACATGGTCTAAGTAATGAGTTTGTCGCATCACTTTCTCAAATACAACATCGCTGAATAGCTCTATAATCTTGCCCGCTTTGTCAGGATTTGTATCTTTTAATTTCACCCAATCATCTCCTGTGATTGTATTGACAACTAAGTAATCTATGAAGTCAGATTCTAAGTTGTGGAGTTCTTCGGTGGTTAGTCGTCTGTATTTGGGCACTTTGGTCTCTTTTAATTTTATCTAACAAATGCTGATCAAATAGGATGAAAGTATATGGTTTAAATTTAGAATTCTTCATCTCCTTTTTTTTTAACATTTCAGCTTATTCCATATCGATAGCTATTGGACTTCTGTATTATTACATCCTACATCCTTTTTATATACATTTGCAAACTAATTAGAAAATACGTCTATGACGTCAATAATTAATTTTTAAACGAGGAATGATTTGCTAAAATAGATTATCTAATCATCACCTTCAAAACAAATTAAACACAAGTAAAAATCAAACAAAATGAGTGGAAATATCACATTCACAATGATTAAGCCAGGTGCAGTCAGAAATGGGCACATCGGCGCTATCCTTAATAAAATCAATGAGGGTGGATTCAAAATAGTTGCTCTTAAATATACACAACTAAGTAAGGAGAAAGCTGGTGAATTCTATGCTGTGCACAAAGAAAGGCCATTCTATGGTGAGCTTGTAGACTTCATGTCATCGGGACCTATCGTAGCTGCGGTATTACAAGCTGATAATGCTGTTGAGAGCTTTAGAACACTGATCGGAGCTACCAATCCAGCAGAAGCTGCAGCAGGTACGATCAGAGCAGCATATGCAACCAGCATCGGTGAGAATGCCGTACATGGATCAGATAGTGACGAGAATGCACTGATCGAAGCTAATTTCCACTTCAGTGGTACAGAGATGTACTTATAATAAAGAAAATAAATCTCCGTCATAGACGGTTATATCTCCGTTATAGAAGGTTATTATTCCGATATAGACGGTTAGAAAGAAATCAATGTGACACCCTGTCCACCAAAATCTTCGGCAGGGTGCCATATTTTTTTGATGTCTTTATATTCTTTCGCTTTACTCCACACGACTTTTTTGAGGACTCCGCTACCCTTCCCATGTAATACTTTGAGTTGTAATACACTACCCATCAGAGCATTATCGAAGAACTCTTGCATAGAATCCGTTGCCTCCGACTTAGAGTATCCTCTAATATCTAAGCTTGTCTCTATTGTCTGAGGATTGACAATTGTGTCTGTGATGACTGTTTTTTTCGTAGTCTTTATGGGTTGGTTAGCCATGACAATTTCTGATCTCGGCACCTCGAATTTCATGATCCCGATCTCTATCTGTACCTTCTTATCACTGAAGCCTACCACCTTACCTGACTCACCTCCAGCCTTGAGTTTTACAAATTGTCCGATGGCTAATTCTTTGACTTGAGCGATCTCTTCTTTGAATACGACTTCGGATAATTCCTGTACTTCTTCCTTACGCTCCGACCTCTTTGCTTTTACTTTATTGAGTAATTTCTTCGCTTCTTTTTCGCTATTGGTTTTCTTGATATCCCTGATGGCTTTCTGTAGCTCTCTTTCACTTTCCGAAAGATTTAGATAAGACTTTTCTTTGGCTTCCAGTTTCAGTTTCTTTCTTCTGATCGCCAGTTCATCTTTCATTTGCTCATAGTTCTTTATGAGTTTATTGAGCCTGTAGGATTCGTCATAGTTTTCTAATAGCTTTTCTTCCAGAACTTTCTTCTCGTGCTGTAGATCTATTAGTAATCTGTCGACTTTATTATTATCCTTTCCTATCTTATTACGAGCATACTTAAGTATTTCATTAGGTAAGCCGATCTTATCTGCTATCTCAAATGCAAAGGAGCTTCCAGGCTGCCCTACCTTAAGCTGATAAGTAGGACTGAGTTCATCTTTATCGAATTGCATAGCCCCATTCAATATAGACTTCGCCTTATAGGCGTAATTCTTAATGTTAGAATAGTGGGTCGTAATGATTCCCATCACTTGTTTCTTCACTAACTTATCCAGAACCGCCTCGGCTATGGCACCACCCATCTTAGGATCAGAACCACTACCGAACTCATCTATCAGTACCAAAGTATTCCGATCACTATGCTCGGCAAAGAACTTCATATTAAGCAATCGAGAACTGTATGTACTTAAGTCACCTTCTAATGATTGCTGATCTCCGATGTCTATCATCAGCTTCTTGTAGATACATGCGACTGAGTCTTCCGCTACTGGAATAGGCATACCGGATTGCAACATCAGTTGGTTAAGTCCGAGTGCCTTAAGTGTCACTGTCTTACCACCTGCATTAGGTCCGCTGATGACTAAGAGTCTTTTCTTATTATCTAATTTCAGATCATAAGGAATGGTCTTCTTATCTAACTTATCATTGATAATAAACAACAGTGGATGGTAGACTTCCTTAAGATCAAAAGTCTTATCTGTAGATAAGGTCGGCGACTTCCCATTATATGTCTTGGCAAACTGTGCCTTAGATCTTATCAGATCGAACCTTACGATGACCCTCTGAGCTAATAACAATGCATCGATGTATGGTTGCAAATCAGCACTTAATTCTCTTAGAATCTTATAGACCTCATGCCGCTTGCTGGCTTCTAATTCGAAGAGATCATTATTAAGTTCCGTCACCTCCTGAGGCTCTATGAATACTGTCTTACCCGTCGCTGATTCATCATGAATGATCCCTTTGACCTTACGCTTATTCTCTACATTCACACTTAATACTCTACGGCTATTCTTATAACTTTCTATGTTATCGGATAAGAATCCGGCGCTCTTATACTTCGTCGCTAACGATCTAAAGAGCTTCTCTATTTCTCTTTCCTTACTTGATATAGATGAGAATATATTCTTCAGTTCAGGAGAAGCAGTGGGCTTTATCTTAGCATCATCTGTAAATATGGTATAGAACCGCTTAAGCAAAGTTCCATCAAATTGTAACTGAGCAGAAATAGTATAAAGTAAAGGATATAGCTTACGCCTTTCCTCTTCCACAAAAAAATGCTGTATCTCATGGACAATCCGCAACTGATTAAATATCAATATGTAATCATCGATTTCTAATACATAGCCATCTTTTCTTAGTAATGCTAATTGCTCCAATACCGTCTCATAATGACTCAGCGGAAATATGGATTGCATATCGATCGTCTTCTGGAATTCGCTGATCTCATCGAGCATAGAAGCAATTTTCTTCTTGTTATCAAAGATCCGCATATTAGCTATCAATCGCTTAGCAGGGTCTCCCATGCAAAATGATGCCAATCTCTCAAGGATCTTATCAAATTCTAACTTCTCATATAGGTCATCTGGATACAAAAGCATAGTGCAAAGATAAACGAGCTATGTAATATTTAGTTTAGTTTTGTAAAGATACAGTGGGTGTTTATTAAACATTAGCTGTATCGCAGTATTTGTAGTATAAAGAATTATAAGTATGTCAGGAAATTCATTTGGTAAGATATTTAAGATAACCACCTATGGAGAATCCCATGGTTCTGGCATTGGGGTCGTGATAGATGGATGTCCTTCAGGTATACAAATAGATACGCAATATATTCAGAATGAGCTGAGTAGAAGAAGACCTGGGCAATCTGCCATCACTACTCAGCGTAAGGAGGAGGATACATTTGTGATACAATCTGGTGTATTTGAAAATAAAACTACAGGAACTCCTATTTCTATATTTATAAAAAATAAGGACCAAAAATCTAAAGACTACAGCCATATCGCTGACTCTTTCCGCCCCTCTCATGCGGATATGACTTATACTGCTAAGTATGGACATAGAGACTATCGAGGAGGAGGCAGATCTTCTGCAAGAGAGACGGCCGCTAGAGTTGCTGCAGGAGCTATTGCTAAGATGATCTTGTCCCAGCACAATATTGAAGTCTATGCTGGTGTGACCGGAGTGGGTGACATCACTCTTGATACTCCTGAAGACCAGATAGATTGGGCCTCAGTGGATAATAATATTGTGAGGTGTCCTGACAATGATTATGCGGATAAGATGGAGAAACTGATTAAGGCTACAAGAAAAAAAGGTGACACGATAGGCGGCAAGATCACTTGTATAATAAATAATGTGCCAGTAGGATTAGGTGAGCCTGTATTCGATAAGTTGCATGCCGACTTAGGAAAAGCTATGCTCTCTATTAATGCAGTGAAGGGATTCGAATATGGGTCAGGATTTAGTTCTATAAATATGAATGGATCAGAACATAATGATCTATGGGAAAATATAGATGGCAAACTAATCACCAAGACTAATCACTCTGGAGGTGTACAAGGAGGCATTAGTAACGGCATGCCCATATACTGCAATGTTGCATTCAAACCAGTCGCAACTATAATGCAGGATCAATCATCAGTGACTACAGATGGAGAAGAAACCACAGTAACTGGTAAGGGACGTCACGATCCATGTGTCGTGCCACGAGCCGTACCTATCGTAGAAGCTATGGCTGCATTAGTTATTGTAGATCATCTGATAAGGAGTGGCTTGTATAAGAATATCAGTAAGTAAAGACATAACTTTCGATCAGTGATTTACGAAATGAGTTGTTATTTCAACTTTGTGTAAATGCTTTTTTAACTCAGGACGAAGGTGATGAATGGAAATTGCAACTCATTGCATCCACAATTTCTTGACTTTCGAGAGGATAGATCTACTACAAAATTCTCCAATAATTAATAACATTAAACCATAGTTCATTCAGGGATCTTTCTCTGCATTCAAGATGAAAAATAGATGTGTATGCTTTTTCCATCCTTCACATATGTTGACCACATTAATGCATATTCAAGTAATCCATAAAAAAAGAGGTCATCACGTATGTGACAACCTCTATACTTTTTATTATTTAACTGAGTTTCTATTTTGCTCAGCGAGTAATCCACCTATTACCTAATCACAGTTATATCTCCTGCCTCGACAATCTTACGACCAGCTACAGTCATATTGATTACATATACATATACGCCTTGTACTACATCATCTCCTTGTCCATCATCATCAGACCATATTCCACTCCATTGTAAGTCTATCTCTGGCTCACTGCTGTTCACATCTAACTTATGGACTAATTCTCCCCATCTATCGTAGATCCTCACATCCTCTACTGAGATATCTCCTCCTGAGATGAACATTCTCCATCTGTTATTCTGATCTGTCTCTGTAGTGGAGATTACATTAGGGATATACCATCGCTGATTAGTGACGACATCTACTCTGATACCTGTCTCTTGGAAGCAATCATTATTAAAGATAACTGTAACTGTCAGATCAAATCCTTGCGGATAATCTGTCGCTGAGATACTTATAGGATTCCCATCTGGATCATTTGGAATTGTATCTGTACCATTCACAAGCCATATGACATCCCCTATCATTATATCTGACGGGAATTCGCTGATGCTGTATTCTCCATTAGCTCCTGCTAATATGGTAGTCGGTCCATCTATTCCTAGTGGTGGCTCTACGGCAGCAACGATATCTAATTGAAAGCTGGTAGCACATCCATTTGCATCTGTCACAGCGCCATTGTAAGAACCAGGAGTCAATACATCTACGAATGATGGCACATCCTGCGGTGGAAACCCTTCTATCGTATAAGTATATGGTGGTGTTCCTCCTGTAGCATCTACTTCTACCGTGCCTGCCTGTGGTGAATCTTGGAAACAATCAGGTTGGATAGGGTCGACACTAACCGATGGCGCTGCCTGTAATGTCACAAAAACATCTGTTGTGTAAATACAATTCTGAGGATACTCTATACTATAAGTCAACTGTATGTTATCTTCTGCAGGAATACCGTTAGGATCAAATAATCCATCGGCACTGATACCCGTACCACTCCAAGCTCCAGGAACCACTACTGCCTCCGTTGGTGGATTCAATAGATCTGCTGTAAACTGTATCGGCATCATATTATCTTCGATACAAAGCGTCACATTATCTATATCTGCAAAGACAGAAGGAGCACAATTAGTTGCTGTACATGATTCGGTTGCTGATACATCGCTACAATTGTTATTACTAATTGCTGTTACTTCTATAGTAAATGAATCTCCTGGATTCGCTAGGATATCAAAGCTTGTTCCTGACTGAGTAGTCGGTGTCGCTCCATCTACGGATATCTCATACTCGTCGGCATTAGTCACATCATTCCATGTAAAAAATACACCTGTATTATTAGAATTACAACTGATAACCGGTGCTACTAATTCCTCATCTACCAGTACCGATGCTGTCGCTACTGATGTACATGCATCTCCATTTCCATCTATTCCATTAGTAACGGTTACGGTTACTTCATATATCATATTGCCATCAGCAAAGCCAATCGAATGCGGGCCTTCTCCCATGGCACTTCCGTTGCCATCCCATTCCCAAAGAATTTCTTCTCCATTAATGAATGAATTAGTCAAAGATACTTCTCCCATTCCGTTCACACAGAAGCCGTCTATATTAGCAATCACTGGTGCCGGCTCTGCTAATACTGGCACAGTGACCCCAAATGGTGTCCCACAGCCATCCATATCTGTATATAAACCGCTTAGATTATAATCTTGATTACCAATTGTAACGTCTGGTGTAAAAATGCCATCAGTATCTACTTGAGGCTCGCCACTCCAGTCAAACATTCCTCCCGTTAATGGATCTCCTGTAACTGGATCTACTGCTACAACATTAAGGTCTATACCTGCACTGTTAGCTCCGTAGCAGAATGGTCCTGTATCAAATGTAAAGTCTACATCTGGGCAATTCGAAGCCGAACAACTTCCTGTCGATGCTACCGTACCACAGAATCCTGATCCAGCATTAGCTACAACAGATACTTGTACGAATGCTCCGGCTGGCAACATATCGAATGTCACTTCAGAATCAGTGACAGTTACCTCCTCGCTCGGATCTGTATTGACTATATAAGTTACTGTGTAATCATCAGCGCCTACGACATCATCCCAATCAAAACTCACAAAGTCTAAACCACTACCTACGCAGGTAATATCTCCTAAGACTAAACTGTCTTGGACTGTCACAGTTCTTGTTGTAGACCCCATACATCCTTCTGGTGTCGTCACATCTACTGTAATTGTCTTAGTACCGGCACTTGTCCATGTTATATTGTTGTCACCATCTCGAGAGCCATCCATACCATAATCAAAAGTGGCCACGGCGTCTACCATGCTATCATCTATCACAACAGATTCTCCTACACAGATTACATCTATGTCTGTAGAGAAATCTACATTAGGTTCTGGATTAACTGTCAGCGTGTATGTAGGACCCTGACGATCACAATCATCATTATTGTAGAAATATCTTGAACTAATTGTGTACTCACCAGCAGGTAATCCTGCAGGGTCTACAGTTCCAGTTGCTTGATCATAATAAGTTGCTGCTGGATCTGGACCTAAGACGACGTCAAATCTTCCATCAGAATCCATGATGGTTCCGTCAAGATCAAATGTGAAAGTCATTGCAGCATCATTAGTACATATCTGATCACTTCCATTCTGTGGTATAGTTGTCAATGGAGCTGGACAATCTGTTGTCTCACATTCCCATGTAACGGTTGCGCTGTTACCACAAGGTGGATTTCCTATTGCTGTTACAGAAATAAATACGATCTCGTTTACATTTAGCCCAGTTGCTTCGTAGCTCGTCGTCTGATAATTAGCATCACTGAAAGTTGCAGCACCTGTTACATCTACTATATATCCAGTAGCACCTGGTATATCATTCCACACAAACTCTACAGAACTATCTGTTAAGTTTCCACACTGGACCTGAGGATCATCTAGCGGAGCTACCACTAAGTAACTTGCTGATACGGGATCTGACATACAACCATTCACATCTACGACTGTCAGCATTATTTCTTGCTGACCTTCTGTTGCGGCTGCAAAATCTACTGTTGCTGAATTATTATTACTAGGTGTCCATATATAATCTGCTATCTCTGCGCTACCTGCACCGTAGAATACTTCGCTGACTGTAGCTACGCCACCTGTCAAGCATATATCGCCTATTGCGCCTATCTCAGGTGTTGGAATAGGAATCGAAGATAATGTCAAAGTCCCCTGAGAAATTCCACAGGCTGTATTAGCATCTACTGTAATCGGTTGGCTAAAATCATAACTGGTTAGATCAAATGTGATCTCAGCGCCATTAGCACTTTGAGTTGTAATCACGGCACCTGTTCCAGCTACATTCCATGTGTAAGTATCCGTAGAACCCGCTGGTACGTCTATAGAGAATTCTTTACCCATCAAGTCATTAGCACAGAATTCTGTGACACCTTCTATAATCGGAGGAGAAGCCACATCTGAATCCAACATGTAAGGTCCAAAGATCTCTGAGCAACTTCCATTAAGCTCAGGACCCCCATCGGGGAATTCTGAATTAAAGAAACTGTAAGTCACTCTTACGCAATACTCACCGGCAGTCATGGTTGTTATACTGAAACAATCACCATTAGCCACTGCTGGACCTTCTGGGCTATCGCATTCTACCCATTCTACCATATAATTAGGGTCTATCTCAGGCCAATCATCTGCTACCCCATCTATATCTAACGCCCAACAATATTCTGTGCCACTAGGTGTACATGGACCCGGTGTTAAGTTGGCTAAAACTTCAGTTGTCAACACTGACACTTCTATCGGAAAGTCACAATTCGAATTATTCCAATCGCTGTCTTCTGAGAATTCTACTAGGTATATACATAATCCTTGAGGCGCATTATAAGGAATTATTTCTTCTTGGAATGTGACAGGGTGTGTCCATTCATAATCATTAAAGTCTCCATCTAAATCTTTAAATTGGCAGTCATACATGAAGAAGTTATATGGTTCTTTGAATTCTTCTCCGACTATGTTAACTGTTATCTTCTGGAAGAAATTACATCCGCATTCTGGATCTATTGCTTCAGAACATACCTGAGTACCTACATTGCTAAGTCCCAGTACACCGCCTTCCCAGCCTACTAATCCTCCCGCTCGACTGACCGCTTCCGATGGATCCCATCCTTCTTCGAGATCTTCGTAGCATACATCGAATTCATATATTTCATCTGGATAAGGCGAAATGATAATATCTAAACAACAGTTACCGACACAATCTCCATCGTCACATGCATCTTCACAAGGTCCAAACACATCTTCGATACATATTGTATACATAGTAGGAACGCCTACCATAGGTAACTCTACCATAGGGCCTGGTGCTCCATTATCTGCTTGGCTTACTACTTCATTATATCCGTCAATCCCTGGAGTAGAACTCCAATCAAAGCATAAATCAGAACCTGGATCATATGGTCCAGGACCATCAAAAGACCCATTATCTGAAGGTGAATCACCTGCATGATTAACATTAAAAGCTACCATTTGGCCTGGGCAATACTGACCAGGAATTAATGGATCACAATCTGCTTCTATAACTACAGATTCCATATTATCTATAACATAGGCTTCTTGTCCTGTAATGGTTATATCCCACTGACATTCCGATCCTGCACATCCATCCACGAATACGTAATAAGTATTACCCACTACCATACCAGTAAGATTAAATTCCTTACAAGGATCACCAGGAGGACAACTGTCATCCCCTGATAGGCAAGAACCACCACAAGCATCATAGATACCTGCCTGTATCCCGGTGAGTCCACTACCACCAGGTATACAACTACTTGGACATACTGTCGCATCGATCTCTGAAGAACCCGCTGTAAATGAGAACCAAGACATATTATTAGGCACACCACCTCCACATAAAGGGGATGGTTGACCTGGTTGACCATTGGTTCCAGTCCATGGAGGATTACATCCGGCCACACCTGATGCTAATTCATTGATATCACAAGTATTACATGCACTACCTGGTGCAGCATCTTCGCATTCCTCACAGACACTTCCTGTACCACCGGCACAGTTAGAACAACTGGCATCTATATCAAATGAATATTCTAAACTATTACCACAATCATCCATAACCGTATAAGTTACCGTAACAGCACCGCCTCCTAAGTCTATGGAACATGGTACCTCCGTAGATGTAAATGTCAAACCTCCACACGGTGAATTAGTCTCAAAGTGCACTCCTTCTTGTAATGGAAATGGCCACATCATAGAACCTGGATCTGCTGGATCTGCTGCCCAAGCGTTGCAATCTGGAAAATCAAAAGGATTATCACATTGTATCGCATTAAGATCAAAAGATAAATCATCTGGTAGAGTATTAGGCTCATCTATCCAAGTAATGGCTACTCCAGCTGGATCACCTATTGTTATAGTTTGTGTAAATGGATTTCCAGGGTTTGGATTCCCACAGGCATCTACAAGAATATATTCTCTGGTTACAATTCCGCTAGAATTACAAATGAGTTGAGAAATATCTTCTATACCATTAGCAACTCCTACACCTTCGCATAGATCTATAGTAGCTAAGTTACTAAGCGGTGGTACATCTGTGAAACAATCGTAATTCTCATCTGTAGGAAATGGCACTTCGAATTCTGGTGGAGTTGTATCTTCAAAAGAAATCGTTACATCTTGGGGTATTGATTCGTTCTGACACTCATCTCTCACTGTAAATGTGACAACATATTCATAGGTACAAGCACCTGTCGGAGAAGGAGGACCACCGATAGTCGTACTAGTCCATTCTAAATCACTTTCTCTCGTACATAGATCCGTTGCCATGGTATTTTCTAATATATCATCTATTATTTGCTGAGCCATCATTTCATTGTTTTCTGCGTCACATTCTATTACTGGAGGATTAGCAAGTGCAGGTACAACTGGTGGATTAGTATCTACTATTGTAAATGATGCATCAGCATTGGACGGATTTCCACAAAGGTCTTCTAAAGTAAAATTAACGGTTACTTCTGTATCACACCCTGGTATAGATCCATCCCAATCATCAGTAATCGTCACATTAGCAGGGCTACAGTCTTCTGTAAACATCAAACCTGCCCGAGCATCGATCCATGCTTGTATAATGCTACCATTATTAGGACCATCACACTCAAATACTAGTGGATCTGGATTAGCATCTACATTAGGGGGAGTCGTATCTTCTATGGTTATTGTTATGGTCTCAGTCTCAGCATTACCACAATTGTCCATAATGGTAAAAGTAATATCAATGTCTTCAGTACAATCAAATGTCGTACCTCCTGATCCATCCCAATCCTGCATTATACTTGCGATGACATCTCCACTATCAGAACAATCATCTGTGAGATCACCTGGAGCTAAGCCATTTATATAGGCATCGATGTGATTTTGTATATCAGTTGCATTCCCTGTACCGTCACACTCAAATGAGGTACTGGTAGGTGCTACTACAAATACAGGTGGAGCATTATCATCTAAAGTGAATGTAGCCGTTGTGGTCATCAATGGACTGGGAGGAGAACAATCATCCTCAGCCGTAAATGTCACTGTAACTTCATATCCACATGTAAGAGTCATCCAATTAGCTGGATCGTAATCATTGGCCCATGGATCAATAATATTACCACATGTGGAAGTGGCTGTTGCTCCTCCAAGGTTGGCTAACCATGCTTGGAAGTCTGGACTCGAGTCGGGATCACCACCTGGACAATCTGCACTATCATCTTGGGCTAAATCATCTATAGTTATCTGAGCACTTGTGATACCAAAAGTAAATGTGAATAGAAAAAGTGTTAAAAAGGTTTTCATACAGTTGATTATGTAAGTAAAAAAGGTAATCGGTTCTTTGTAATCGAAAGAGTTTGAGCAATAATAGTTTTAAAAAACTAAAATCACTGCCACTTTGTATCAATTTATTACGAAATAACCGCTTAAAAGGCTATTTCTTGATATAAAAATTAGTTCATTCGTTATATAGATATCAAAAAAGTCAAATTCGATGCTTTCGCATTAATATTTATAAAATATGTCTACTATCTGATTATTGTTATATCTCCAGATGTTACTCTATTCACCCCTTCATATTCTAAACTTAGAACATATACATAGACTTCTGACACTATAGCTGGTCCAGTTTCTCCATAGAAACCATCCCATAGTGGTATTGCTACGCCTTCTGGAGGCAGGTTATTGGCATTATAATCCCAATCTACACTGTGCACTAAGTTGCCCCATCGATTATAAATCTTTATATTCTGTGGGAAGACTTCGTCTCCTTTGATATACATCGACCAAGTACTATTCTCACCAGATAATTGTGTAGATACAGTATTAGGAACATAGAATGCTTGGATCTGCTTTACATCTACGACAAATATTTCTGAAACAACTGTACAGCCATCACTGTATGTAACCGTCACTTGCAAGCTAACATCTTCTGTGGCGCTCGCATATGTGTAAGTCGTACCGTTAGGGTCATCAATTACTACTACATCGTCTCTTGTCCATGTTATATTTTCTATCTGAGTAGGATCAAGTGTACCATTAAAATTAAGTTCATACGTCCCATCATTATCTAATATTACTGTACTCGGTCCAGTAATGATGACGGTCGGCGTAGTCGGAGCCATAATATCCACAATAGCGGCATCACTTTCGCAGCCATTATCATCTATCACTGTAACTGTGTGAGCTCCTATACTTACGGCATCGAAATTTCCTGAAGATTGCGGAAGCCCACCATCTAGACTGTACATATAAGGTGGTGTACCATTGACACCTTCTATGCTAATTGTACCTTCAGTATCATCAGGACAAGCTGGATCTGTTGCTCCAAGTAAGTTCGCAGATGGTGCTTCTATAAATGTGATAGTAGTCGTTGTCATGTAATTACAGACACCTTCTAAATAACTATATTCTATGGTCGTCGTCCCTGGACTTGCTAGCGAAGGATCTATATTACCATCTTCACTGAGGAATGGTGTAGTCGTCCATGATCCCGTACCATTGCCTGGCAAGGTCTGCGGTGTCGCAGTGATGGTAAATGGCATTGCATTAAGATCTATACATACTGCGTCTAAAGGATCTCTGCTGAAATCAAATAGCTCGACAGGACATGGTAATGATTCGCAAGGAATAGCATCAGAAATCACATTACCACATGCACAGTCTGAAACTGCTTCTACCGTTACTTCTACTGATTGTTCTGATAGCAAATCTTCTACTGTATAACTGGTCCCCGCTTGTGTAGCGATAACAGCTCCATCTACAGATATGATATATTCACTTGCACAATCTACTGCATCCCAAGTGAACTCAGCAGATGTAATCGTTGCAGCTCCGCAAGATAATACTGGTACAATTAATTCTGGTTCTGCAGTAATTATAACTTCCTCTATATCAGAAGGACAACCATTATTATCTATCTGTAAAGTAACAGTATAAGTATCAGCAGCATCAAGGCTAACATCTTGTGATCCATCAGCAGAAGTCAGTTCTGTAGCACCGCCAAAGTCCCACAACAGGACCTCATTACCAGGACCCGTATAATCATATTCTATCGTCGCTGTCTCACCTTCACAGACTGTCATAGCTGAGGCTGATAGAGAGAATTCTGGTGTATCATATACATTGATAACAAAACTTGTATCTCTTGAGCAATTACCATTATTGTATACTGCAAGTAGTGTGTATTCTGCAGATCCAGGATTAGGTGTAAATAGATTTCCAACAATTTCAGGATTTTGCCATTCAGCATCTATAATAACTGCTGGCATGAATGGATCAAAACCAGAAACCATGAGTTCTATAGGAGCATCTCCTGGAGTAAAACAAATCTCATCAGGAATTGCTGTAACATTCCATGCAACATTACAAGCAGAAGCATTACATGTACGAGAATTTTCTTGGTTACCACAGACAGGGTCTATTACAACAACTCTGATAATGACTTCCTGTCCTTCTATCAAGTCTACCGCTCTATATTCTGATTCTGATTGTATCCCTTGTGAGACACCATCTAAAAATACCTCGTACATGAATTGTGACTGGTCATTCCAGCCAAATTGTATGAAATCAGTTCCAGAATCCTCGCAACTGATCATAGGTATAGTAGCTGCTTCTACAACTTCTATCATAACCGTAGAAGATTCCGGATTACAACCAGGCACACTATAAGTCAATGTGACTGGATATATCCCTGGACTACTCCAAGAAAGCTCTCGGTCAGTTGCTGTCATATTAATCTCATTGGCACCACTGACCACCCAAGACTCTGTTCCAATATCTGGACTACCTGTATGATCTATTGTTATGGCCTGATCTACACATGTGATCAATTCAGATGCAGTAATTACTGGCACAGGAACTACGCTCACAACGAATTCTATATCTTCTGTGGTCACACAATTGTCTATCGGACTGGTATAGCTAAATACGGCAGTATAATTCCCTGTCATAACAGAGGCTGGATCAAAAACAGCATTATCTCCTACCTGAGATACACCATCTCCCACTATTACACCCGTCCCTGTTGCTGGAGGTACTCCGTTAACTAATACATCTATGTTGACTGCTCCTACTGGATCATTAGAGCAGAATTCTTGTTGAGTTGCTGTGACTGAAATGACTGGTACGTCACATGCCACAGCAGTACATGCAGCATTACCTGTCACACCCATGCAGTTAGGGTTAGGGTGATTAGCCGTTACGACTAAGGATACATCATCGCCTTCCATTAGATTATCCGCTAAGAAAGAAGTCTCAATTGTTGTCAGATCATCAGTCGTGACCGTTCCGTTTTGATCCGTATATGTAATGGTATAATTGCTAGCATTAGTTACCTCATTCCATGTAAATGTTACATCTTCTGTAGATGGTGTACAGGTAACTATAATCGGCTCTAATGCTTCTACAACTGTAAATGAAATAGATGCCTCATTAGTACATCCAGAAACATCTGTAACCGTAACCGATACTGCAGCAGGTCCTGCATCATTAAATGTCAAACCATTAAAATCGCCATCGCCACTTCCATAATCATATATTGGATTATCGGCTGCAGAAGGACCAGAAAGTACAACTGGTTCTCCTTGGCACACATCTGCTACATCTATTCCAAGACTCACTGTCGGTGTCTGTCCTACTGTCATAGTGGCCACTACAGATTGTGAACAACTAGGATCTGTATCATCCACATAAGTATAAGTGATGGCATTATTACCAATCGTGACAGAAGAGTCATCCGGGTCAAAAAGTCCTGTAGTCGTCACCCCATTACCACTATAAGTTCCTGTATATCCTGCTGGAGCATTTACTGTAAATTGTACAGGCGTATTAGCCATAGCTCCAGCACAAAAGCTCATGGGGTTAAAGTTTCCTATGTCACTCGGTGCTGGTGGATTACATGTGACAGAAGCAGCCATACAGGTTGCTACAGATGATGGAAAGCCACAGTTACTTCCCAGAGGTTCTACTTGTATTGTAGCCTCATCACCAGGAGATACTCCTGTGACTGTATATGTTGTCATTCCATCCCAAGTCCCAGTTGCTCCTGGAGGTAAATCTAAATCAGAAATAGAATATCCATTAGCTCCATCAACTGGATCCCAAGTGAATACTATCTGATTAGAAGTTGTAGCTCCTATGTCACAGATGATCATAGGGTTATCTAACTCTTGACCTATATTAATAATATTAGTAAATGATTCTTCGCAACCACCAGAAGAGAATATTGTTAACATATAAGTAAAATCTCCACTATCAGAAAAAACAACATCCACTTCTTGTGTTGTATTAATTCCATTGGTAATATTACCTGGAGCTACATCCCACTCGTAACTGCTTACTCCCGTAGGATCACCGTCATAACTAAGTGAAATAGTCTCACCCTCACATCTTTCTCCAATAATATCTATCGTAAAAGCAGGAAGGCTTTGTACTTCTATCGGAAACTGTAGAGTCTGAGGAGAACCACATTCTCCCGTAACCGTCAGGGTTAGTAATTCTAAAGGATCATAATTCAATATGGAAACTGTAATTGTAGGTAGATTAATGGGTCCACCTGTAGAATATCCTGGAGGAAGATTCCATTGGTAAGTTACATTAGGTTCTTGATTGACTCCTAAGTTTATATTATTTACTTCGTCTTCGCAGATTACCGCATCGTAAGACATAGCCACGGGGTTAGCTGACACGCCTCCTGCTGGTGCAATAATACATGCTGTATAAGCACAAGTGGATGCATTGCCTGTATAGAAGTCTGTTATTTCTCCGACAATATCTATCTTATATTCTACTCCAGATGTTGCATTAAATGTAGCTTGAGTGGATAGAATCGTGAGTGGATCACTAGGCTCATACCAGGAATAAGTTGGATTATTAAAATCGAACGGAGTATTATCAGCCCTATACACATCAGGTGTTATGTCTACTCCATTAGGTCCACAATTACCAATAATTAGACTATCTAATAGGACGATCTCTGTAATCAATAACTCAACTGCTAAGTCACAATTTCTTCCAGTATAGTCCTGATCTGTTGAGGCACCTGGCAGAACGATAATATCACCATTGACAGCGGCTATATCACTTATTTCTACACCTTCGAATGTATAGGGTAACTGGCAATCATATAATTCTATATTTATCGAGTTCGTCGTATTGAATCCTACTATGTTGATTATCACCGTCTGTTGAAAAGTACAACCACAATCATCCATATAATCGATGGTCAGAGATCCTCCAGTAGGCCCAAGATCAGTTGCAAAAATCTCTTCTCCTCCATTCCATTCGAAGTCAATTCCTGCGGCATTTATGGATGGTGGTAGAAATGGTATATTCTGTTGCACAAAATCATATTCACATAGATCCCATGTACCAAAATCCTGAAGATCATTACTTATAATTGTGACAGGAAGGCAAGTCGGTCCATTACCACTATCACAATCTGTGACAATGTCATCCAAACATATGGTATACATCCCTGATTCAGAAAACACCATTTCTATCAAACTGAATCCTGGATCATTATTAGCAATATCTCCAACTTGAAAGTTTGAGCCGCTTCCACTAAAGTTACCACTAACATAATCTACTCCTGCTGGACCTGATATAGACCAAAACCAGTCTGCACCACGATCCTGAAGATCAGTATCATCGACATCAATTGTCACTGTTGCTCCTGGACAAAATACATTCTCTGGAAACGGAGATGTGCAACTATTAAGAGTAGCAATCAATTCGTTAGGTGGATTAAAGTCTGGCTCCCAAACAGCAGCAGATACTGAGATATCAAAATCACATACAGCTGAACAACAACCATCTATTAACACATAATAGTTTTGTCCAACTATCAACCCAGAAACTGTATAAGAGTCACCTACGTCGGTACAGGCGGCACTTCCACCAATACACGTACCTCCATCCCCAGGGCAACCTGGACCCCACACAGCTATCTGTACACCAGCATCATTGCAATTTGGAAGCGGAGGAGTAGGTAGCACACAATTACTTACATTAACTGTAATATCCATTTCCGTAGCTTGCGCTTGTATACCATACCAGATTGCATTATGAATGACTCCAGCTCCATTACACACATCTCCACCAGCTCCAGTTCCAGGAGCAGAGTTTGTACCTCTAACTGATGAAAGTTGATTTAGATCACATTCAGGAAATGCATCTTCGCAAATATCTGCTTGCGAAAACATTGGGATATAGCTGAAAGAAATGAGGGAAATTATTAGGTATAGATTCTTCATTTATTTAATCACTTATATAAAAGATTATTCAAACAAAACAAGAAAAGCTATATAAATTAAGACCTCAACGTAGCAATGAAATCTGACCATGGATCAGAAATTCTCGGTTGGTGTTATCAAAATATGTAGCCGTAAAAACATACAATCCAGCTTCTGCTAAGATGCCATTATATGTTCCGTCCCACGAAATCGTTCTATTATCCATGGTTTCGGTCTGAAAAGTTACCAAATTTCCCCATCTATCGAAAATTCTAAGCTCAAAATCTCTCACATTGCCGTCTGGCAGATATACTTGCCAGACACTATTATCTCCTTCTAAGTCTGGAGCAAACACATTAGGGAAATATATATTTGTATTATTATTTACGATGATTCTTAGTGAGTCAGATTTAGTACATCCGTCAATATCCATGACTTCTATGATTAATAACTGATCTAAACCCACCGTTAATGTTGGATTCAGACAATCACTACAGCTTAGATTAGAAGGATCAGACCACATTATACTACCGATCATGGACGCTGGTAGAGTACTTAATGTCATCAGTTCTACCAGGCTTCCAGAAGTTGTTGTAATATCAGGACCAGCATCTATAATCCAATCCCTTGCTTTTGCAACATCTAACTGGAATGATCTCTCACACATCAAAGAATCTATAAATAAAATGTCATACTGGCCTTCTGCAAGTATGATACTATCATTATTGGAAATTAGTTCTTGATTGATATAAATATCTAAAGCTTCTAAATCTATGCCAGATATTATTATCTCAGTGCTATCCTGATCACAGGATAAGGAATCAGCAAATATTGAAATATTGTTTTCTAATAATTCCGAAAACGGAGATGTCACTGTAACTGTATCAGAAATCATGCAACCACTAAGAGTATCTGTAGCTGTCAGGATATACGTTCCTGTGTCCACAGTTGCAAATGAAGAATCGCTGGATACTTCTATCCCATGGGTAATCCACGAATATATCATATTAGAACTCCCAGAACCTGACATGGATTGGAGCTCTACCATAATTTCTTTGCAGGTGAGCATAAGACTATCGGCTGAGATACTTACATCTGGAATGGCTGTGATATCTATCAGATCATATGTACCACTTCCAGTACATCCATTCATATCTAATACATTGACAATATATTGGCCAGACTCAGTAACGTCAACGCATTGTTCTTCTGAGATCAGCTGATTATCAAATGTCCACTGGACCATTAAATTAGATTCTGCAATACAGAGATTAGCGACAGCTTGGATACAAGATATTGTATCTCCTATAATGCTGAAGGCCGGTGATACATTAGAAGTCGTCAGTGAAATTGTAGATGTCGCATTACATCCATTGGGGCCATAGACCACAAAAGTATAATCACCTGGAATAGCTGTGCTCGGATTCTGAAGTGTAGACATAAAACCCATAGGTCCCTCCCATCGTATAGAATCAAACGGTGAATCTATGGTCAATGGCAGAATCGCTTCGGGACTCACACATGTGGTCATGACATTGCTTGTCATAATCTGTGGCAGATCAGCACTCCCCTCTACAATAAATGCTTGGGATGCAGTGCATCCATTATCATCAGTCACAGTGACCATGTAGATACCAGGAGTCATAATAGCTACCATATTAGAATTATCATTAATAGTGGAAGGTCCGTTATATGTAAATGTAGGATTAGTAGCATCTGTTGTCACTACTGTTCTTGATATAGTGCTGTCGCAGTCGATTATTGTAGAAGATACTTGTATGTCAAATATCGTTGCCTCATTTTCCAGAACAAAAGAATCCCGTCTTGTGCAAGTCCCAGAAGAAATATTGATGAAATATTCTCCAGGATTGATTGTGGTAAATCTGTCAGTACTGATAGGAATGATATCTGGTCCCTCGATGGTATAATCATCGATAGATAGTAAAGAAGAAATATTAATTGCAAAAGTATCTCCTACACATACACCACCTGTGAATTCATAATTAACCTCAAATGTATCAACAGAAGTGATGACTATATCTGCGGTATCTCTACAACCATCACTTATAATCTCAAGACTGTAATTGCCGCCATCATTTATCTCTGCGATAGGTCCTATATCATTCACATAGGAACCTGCATCTGTAGACCAATTGTACTCTATATCAGATCCGTTAGTCATACTTTGTGTTCCATCGAGAAAGACAGAGCTTCCGCAAGTGACCTCGGTTTGCGGTGCAGAAATCGAAGCGATTGGAATCACCACTGATGCCTTGATCGTAATCAGTGAGTCACAAGTCACCTGATTAGTTCTTAGGATATTCGTATCCAGATTATCAAAAACTTGTATGCCTAAAAAAGACAAAGTATCTCCCATACACAAGGTCGTATCTATATCTATAATATTATCCACTTGACTGATATTTAGTGTCAAACAACGATCTGTCAGATCAGCACAAATGTCTCCATTCTCAATAAGCTCTATCAAGTTAGCTAAAGAAGTCTCTGTCTCAAATAAATCTAAATCTTCTTCTAAATAAGCTAAACCACAGACTGTATATATCCCAGGTGGTAAGGTATCAGATTGCGACATGGAACTGCTATAACTTATGATGTCATCTAAGTCTGATAGCACGTAAGTATAAGATTGTGTCAGAGGGTTAATGATAAAATTAGGATCGAGCAAATCATCTAAATCTCTCAACTGAATATCTTGTTGACAAGTTGTATAGAAGTCTGTAGTCAGCTCTCCAGCAAAGAGGTAGCATGGAGTACAATTGCTGCCCTGTGGATTGCAAAAGATTAATTCAAAAAATTCAATTTCTCCAGTTATCGCTCCTAAGTTTTCTATAGTTAAGGTCCAGATTCCGTTAGCGCTACCCATATTAAAATCATCTAAGCAGCCATTATTAGGATAGTAGATTCCATCATATGTATTCAATGAAGCCCATGACTGATCATTATCCCATACATCAGAGAATCCTGCATCGGGTGCTGCAGGAGATCCACAAGGATTGATTAAAATATTCCAATCTATCGCAGGGGTCAATCCTGAGCTCACTGTCCCTGGGCCAATAAGGGTGACTTGTTGTCCAGCTGGAGATGTCAATATCATCCTAATATTACCGATCTGATCGTGGCTGAAAAATAGCCTTACGCCACACAATTGATTACTGCTAAGGTCATCATCGATCAGACCATCGACATCTATGGTAATCACGGTGGAGTCTTGTGCTTGTAGGATAATAGTCTCGCTAATAGAACAAGGTTGTGACAATGCCAAGGCGGCAATGCAAAAGCATGCTATGGTAATTAGGGTTCTAATGTTTCTACTTTGATTGATATAACGTCCCAAAACGTAAAATAGGACCCTATAAGTATAGTAAATATATCAATCGTAAGCAAATTAAAGGTTTAGTGAAGTCAGATGATGCCAGCATTTAATGACTTGACTAAAACAAAGAAAGGATAGTCATATTTCTATGACTATCCTTTCATGTTAATTCTTTCTTTAAACTAATGCAGAATTTATTCTATCTCATTAACGTAACTGTTCCTGATAGTTTTCTTGTGTCACCTAGTACATCTATGACCTCTACTAAGTAAGTATATACTCCAGAAGGAGCATCGCTTCCATTAAACTTACCATCCCAACCAAAAGCTGGATTATTAGGCGTATGATCTGGTGTCGCTTGAAAAACTTTTTCTCCCCATCTATCGAACAAAATAAACTCACTGACAATCTCTATATTCTCATCCGTCTGTACAAATATTCTATTATTAAATGTCGACTGATCTGGTGTAAATATATTAGCCATATAGATATTAGGGTCTAATACTTCAGTGATCACAACACATGCTGTCTCTTGGCATCCGTTGTCATCTGTCACTGTAACACAGTAAGTCGATACGCCATCAGGATCTACTTCTATCTCCACGCAATCATTATGCATGCCTTCACAGATAACTTCGCCATCTTCTTCCCATACAACTATCATGATATCTTCTGCAGAAGCAATGGTACTAAGGGATAGAGTGATACTTACATCACCGAATGCAACTTCCTGATCTTCCCCTATATCTAATCCTATAAATATTGGCTCTGGTACTACGAGTCCCATAACAGAAGACTGACAACCATTGCCATCCTCTATTATTATATCGTAAGTTCCTGCTGCAAGATTATCGAATAGTGTATTATCAGTCCATGTACTACCCTCATCTATACTATATCTGTAATCTCCATTACCACCTTGGGAATTAGATATCACGATCCCACCTAAGGTAGTGCCGTCACAACTTACTGGTCGTACAGTAGCCACAAAAGTAGGTATGCTTCTATCCTCTGTAATGATCACAGTATCTCTACTCACACATCCAAACAGGTTATCTAATAATTCTACGGAATATATTCCTGGCTGCGTTACTATAGGATCTGCTGTCTGGGCATTAGGTATAACTTGTCCACCTTCTTCAGTCCACATATACTCCACTCTTTGTCCCATGTCCATGTTAGGTCCACCAAGCATAACTGTATTCTCTGCACAAGTTAATTCAAAATCTGGACCTGCATCCGCCACTGGACTTTGCCGAATAACTACTATTACTTCTGCAGCAACTGAAGGACAAGTTGCACTTGCAAGATGACTATATGTAAATTCATATGTACCTGCTATCTCACCAGCAATACTGAAAGTACCAGTCATTGGATCTATTCCTCCTATAGATGGCACTGTAGAAGTCTCTTCCCAATTACCACCTGAATCTGCATTATCTAATAAGCTGGATAGGAGTACAGATGCCTCTTCACCTTCACAGAAATCTATCACATTACCTGTACCAGCTGACAATGGAGTAAATACTTGCACCTCAATGGTAGCCGACTGATCACAAAGTACATCAGGCGTCACGACAGGTGTAAATTCAAAAGTATAAAGTCCTATTGCTCTATTAGTTACATCAAATAAATTATCAGATGCAAGCGCTACTATCTCAGGTCCATCTAAGAAACTCCACATTCCTGCAACAGTCTCAGGTGTCTCTAATGTAGATAAGTCTAATACTCCTCCATCTGTACAGAGTGGCTCTGGATTATTAAGTGCAAGAATAGGGCAGTCACAATTAATAACTTTTATTGTAATACTTGCTGATACATCATCACATGGACGTACAGCATTATTTGTTGTAAATGTAAATACGTATTCTGTACCAGCAGCTAATCCTTCAAAGCAGACATTAGTTAAGTCTGAGAAGTCACCAGTATATTCTGATGGTCTCTCCCATGTCCCTTCTGATATGTTACTGAATGTGGTAAAATCTACGCAAGTCGGAGATTGACTACTGACTTCATTACATACTGTCTGTTCTGGTGTAACTATCAGCTCTGGCGATTCGTATATATTAATCTCTACCGTAGCAGATGCATCACATCCATTAGGAATAGAACCATCTAAGGTATATTCCATAGTGTACAGACCTGATGCACTTCCATTATACTGAAGGTTATTACTTCCATCTATCATTAACACTTCTGGACCACTCACATATGACCACATACCAGCGCCAACACCAGTCAGTAACAATGTCGATAAGTCTAACTCAAAATCAGAATTACATAAGTCTGGTGCCACACCCAATGCTATAAGCGGACATGAGCAATCAGTTACTACCACATTTACATTATAAGATTCGTCTACACATGGTAGGACTGCAGTATTAGTCGTATAAGTTAATGTATATGACCCTACTGCTATTCCATCAAAATTGACAATATTATCAGCATCTAAGCTCAGTCCATTATCTACACTCCATTCTCCTGTATCTCCAGATAGCACAAGTGTATCTAAATCTACAATTAATGGGAGTGAACCTACTGCACTATTACATGCGACTATATCCTCTACCACAACAGCTCCAGAACTTGGCACGACAGAAAATGCGACGAGCATCTCCTGAGTACAAGATGATGGAAGTCCTTGCTGTGACAAGGTATAAGTTACCGTATAATCACCTGCAGAAGTATTTTCTGCAATTATTATTTCATTGCCGATCGGATCTAATACAGGAGGTATTGCTAATCCTGCATGTTGCAGATCAGACCATATACCTGGTTCCGAATTCCCTTCAAAGGCAGTCAAATCAATCACTTGATCATCCTGACATAGATTTCCAATATCCTGAACATCAATTACAGGACAAGAACAATCCTGCAACATAACGCTTACCGTATACACTGTTTCCGTACAAGGGGGCATCGCTGTATTAGTAGTATAAGTTAACACATATTCTGCCGCATCTAATCCCTCAAATGATATGATATTTTCAGAATCAATGGTCAATACAGATGCATCAAACGTCCAATCTCCATCAGAACCACTTAAAACTAATGTATCTAAATCCACCATCGTAGCAGCAGTTCCTAAATCCATATTACAAAGTATAACCTCATCAGTCACATCTGCTGTAGGTGCTGCAAATACCTCAATGGAAAGAATCGCTTCAGTTGCACATGATGATGGAACATTAGGATCAGAAAGTGTGTATACTAACTCATAAGTTCCTGCTTCTGTCAATTCGGTTATCATTAAACTATCACCTACTATTTCTGGAGCCGTAGTTCCTAAGCCAGCCACTATTTCCCATGTTCCACTCTCTGCATCGACAATGAAATCTAATAATGGTATAGATAAGTCTTCATTACAGAATTGCTGTGGCGCCACTAATACGAGAGCAGGACATGCACAATCTTTGACAGATATAGTGATATCATAACTTACATCCTGACATGGTGCTATTGCATCATTCGTTGTGTAAGTGAATACATAATCTCTTACATCTTGTCCCGCAAACGAGACAACATTATCTACATCTATCGTCAATGAATTCTCTCCAGTGCTCCATTCTCCAGTCGACCCAGATACAAACAAATCATCTAAATCAATAAAATCAGGATCAGTCCCAATATTAAGATTACAGACCGTTGCTTGTGGCAATATCTCTGCACTTGATGATTCTATTATTTCAAAACTAACCGTTGCCTCTTTCGTGCAATTAGCTGGTAGCGCTAAGTTATCTAAAGTGTATGTCAGATCATATACGGCAGCTTCTGAAGTAGTAGCAATATTCAATCTGGAATTATCTTCTAATGTTGGCAATATCGTAGCAGTACCACTGCTTATCGTCCAAGTTCCAGCTCCTGCATCTACGATAATATCATTAAGGTCTATAACCTCATCTCCCTGACAGACATTTGCGATTGTAGAAAGTTCTAATGGCTCACAAGCGCAGTCATTGACTGTAATAGTTAGTGTATAAGACTGATCCATACAAGGTGTCGTCGCTGAAGATGTCTCATAAGTTACTGTATATATTCCAGGCCTTGTTCCTATGAAGTCTATATTATCTGTTGCATCTATCGATAGGTCATCACTCTTCCAGACTCCCATATCTCCATCGACAAACATATCAGATAAATCTAAACTTACTGGCTCTACCCCATCGGTAGAATTACAAGCTGTAAATTCTGTCAATATATTAGCCGATGCACTTTCTCCAATCGTCATAGATAGATCTGCTGATGTCGTACAAGAAGGTCCAAAGTTATTGCCGTCTAATGTAAATGTGAATGTATAATCACCACCTACAATTCCATCAGATAAGGTCATCATACCATCTGCTCCTACTGTCACAGAAGTGACATCAGGTCCTCCTGTTACCGCATAAGTTCCAGGATCTGAAGACGTCACATAGTCAGATAGATTAATAACCTGTCCTTCTGCACAAGCAGCAGGCACGGCTGTTACATCTATTGTCGGGCAAGTACATTTTTCTATTATTACAGAAAAATTATACGTCGTATCTAAGCAAGGTGCTTGAGCATTGTCAGTTGTAAATTGGTATGTGACTGTTCCCTCTGTTTCTCCATCTACATCTATATTAGAATCCGTTCTAAATCCTGATGCATCTAACCAATTACCTGTTATACCAGATACCAAAAAGTCATTAAGGTCTACAGATGTATCCAGCGTTCCGATATCTGCATTACATAGTGTAACATCTTCTTGCAATAATGCATAAGGAAGACTGCTCACTGAAGTTACATCTACTTCTATCTGCTTCTCACAACTACCTACCGTAACTTCTAATATATATATCCCAGCATTCGATACTGTAACTGTAGCATCTTGACTAAGAAGATTATTATCTAAATCGTACCACTCATAACTATCATAAGTCCCATTAGGACTCATCTGCTGTGGTGCTCCCTCACAAAGCAATGGTGCATTAACAGCAACTCTAATCTCTGGAAAGACTCTGACATCAAAAAATACAGTCGGCGCTGGACAATCCGAAAGTGGATTATATAAAGTCGCTGCATAACTGACAGTTTGAATAGTTCCGCTGGTATTATTAATCTGATCTGGCAGGATTCCATTGCCACTCTCAAATATCCAATCTTTAGCACCAGAAGTATTACCAGCATCGACAACTTCTACAGATATCGCAGACTCATAACCTCCATCTATATATACTGGCAAATCTAAAAACTCGCCTGAACACATTTCTTTATCTTGAACAATAATATCTAAAAGTGTACTACAATCTAATCGTCCCTCAAATGTAGCTGGAACATCACCCGTACACGTAGAGTTATCATAACATCCTGTCTGCCCATCGGCAAAAACATATACTTCTACACTAAGATCTCTACCAAAATCATCAGCGCAGTCTTGTATATCACTAACTGCTCTAGTTGTCAAATCAAAGCAATGTGTAAAGTAATATGTATCATCACATGGGAATTCATACCCCCACATATTATCTGGGTCTCCATCATTGACACAACCAGGATCTGTCCCACTTGTTGTGACCCACCAACCTGCAGGCAATAAATCTCCTGGACTCAATCCACCTAAACCGTACTCAAGAGATATCCGACCTAAGGGGTCTGTAGATGCTCCTATAGTAGGATGTTCTACATTAAAGTCAACTGTACCTTCTGGCCAAAAAACCCACCCTCCAGGAACATTATCATCTAATCCTTGTGCTGCCGTGTCCCAACCACCTCCAAGTACAGGTACGACACCTTGTAACCATTGGCAATTGTTACCGCTTCCTCTCTCATCTACAAAGAACTCTAAATCATAACAGAAAGTTACTGTCTCTCCTGGGCAATAAGGCCCTTGAGGATTAGCTCCAGGAAACTCTCGTCTTATGACTTGCAAGCTCGCATTAGCACAATCTATATTTTGTTGTATTGTATTTACACATATATCAAATGATGAAGCATCTCCTCCAGCACTAGAAACTTCTATATAGTATACAAAATCTTGTGCAACACCTATCTCCACGGTTTCTCCTAATGTGAACGGCTCGCAGACAATTATGTCTGATCCATCATTACAAGATGATCCAGAAGTTATAGAAACCAATGGATCAAAATCAGCATTTTTTATAGTAATGTTAAGTGCTGTTGCTACACCATCTGTCCTGACTTGGAACCATACACTTTGATTAGTACAACTACTGTTACATGATAAATCTAAACAAGACGAAAGACTGACATCTCCCTGATCAGATATAGGAAACATCGTATGAGATGCTGTTACATCTTCGCAATCCTCAGCCGCATTACATCCAGAAATATCGGTGGCCGTCATTGTAAAAGCTCCACATCCATCATCTTTTGTAGAAATATGTATGAGTAATTCGCTATCACAATTAGGTACGATCAGGGACTCTTGCGTAAAACCAGCGCAATCTGATCTTGTTAATAATGTCAAGTTATCGCAATCACCAGAATATATTTCTATTCCTATGGGACCGTCTATGTCTATATTAGTAAAATCAAATTGTGTACCCTCTAAGGCTTGATTATATGTGAACCATATACTCGTTTCCATATCTCCGCATAGATCTATCTGACCTATGGAGCCACAACAGGTGACAGCATCTATCGTACCTGAAAATAGTATAGCGTCCTCACAGTCATCATTGGTTGGGGGGACATAGGTGTTACAGTTGTACTTATCTACTTGTGCCTTCACGTCAGAAGCAGATATTAGCAATAATGCAAGTACGAGGACACCTGAAGCAATCCAGTATCTCATGGTAGTAATTTGTTTCGTTCTCATTATCAGGCATAGCAATAGCTTAGCACTGATGTATTCAAAAAATAAAAGGATAGTGTGTGAAGGGCGCTAAAAAGGAGATCTTAGCAGGAAGTGGAATTCAAAATCTATACCAAATATTAAAATGGTGCTTCCTGTTACTAAAGGTAAGATACATTACATATGTATATACGCTGCCATGGACATAACGTTGTTAAATAATTGTAAAGTAGCTTACAGTTTATATAATTTTCAATCTTTCAGTAGTTTTGAAGTAAATTTGTAACCTATGAAAAGAATAATCGGCACAATGTTACTCATCATTTTTGCCTGCTGTATGGCATCAGATATGAGTGCACAGAGAAAATCAAGAAAAAGAACAAATAGAACTGAAAGATCTACTCGAACGGATAGATCAAGAAGCGAGACAAATCGTGATGATACAGAAACAATTTCTCTCAGAGATCGTATGGCTTATGATATACTCATCGGTAATATCGGATTAGGCCAAGGATTCTCACTATCAGGAAAGGTAGGCGCAGGATATAAAGTGATAGAAAGAGTCACTGGAGGATTGGGAGCAAAATTTTACTATTTCTATCAAAACCTTAATGGCCCTAACAACATTTCCACCTTCAGTTATGGACTTTTTCCTTATGCAAGATTTAAAATAACGGAACAGATATACTTCAAAGGAGAATATGTGTACTACACCATAGATGGAGGCAATGGAGACAATGCTAAGCCATTTGTTCCGTTTTTAGGAGGAGGATATTCTAGCGGCTTCGGTCCATGGAAATTTGGAATAGAACTGATGCTTATTGTAAGAGACAGAGACAGAGACCGATATTTCCAAGGCGATCTATTCGAATATACAATCGGAGCAACTTATAATTTCTGATAGACCTGATATACTTTCTAAGCATAACAAAAAAGCACATTGATTGATTGATTCATTCAATGTGCTTTTTTGTATAACATAGGGATGATGGGATGATCAGAAATACTGATATCTTCTTAGGGATATTCAGTAGTAACCTAATTTGTTTAGATTCAGTTTATTGCGATATTATAAATTAAATCCATAACTCAGTATTTGGCTTATACAGCCAATCAGGGTTACACATGCCTATCAGATTTGTCATGATTTTTGTAAAAATCAAGCCAAATCCCCTTAGACTTTATATCCTAATCCCTGCAATTCTTGCACGGCTAAACATAATGTAATCCCTCTGGGATTATAACTTCTTATTTCTGAATATCCCTTATTAAATAGAATGTTATCCCCTTAGATTATGATCACAAATTTTTAATAATTCTATGTTTAACCTTCCTAAAAAGTTACTTCTATTCCAAGTAAGAAATTAATGCCAGCTTGAGGGTACAAGTAATTCTCTGTTATCAGATCTGATACCCCATATGAGTAGGTATAACCATTAGCGACATACTTGGTATCTAAGAAATTATTGATTAAAAACTTAGCAGTAATATCCTGTATGTAATCATTTCCAAATGAGTAACTAATCTGAATATCATTGATAATATAAGAGTCTATTTTTCTGAGATCTGATGAGGTATTATCTAAAAATTGCTTACCCACATATTTGGATAAGATATTGACATATAGGCCATCTTTTATAACGTACATCAGATTACTGCCTCCGATTAAGCTAGGAGAAAATGAAATGTCTGTATCGGAATGATCTATAATATCAAAAAAGTCGAAGTCAAAAGTCACCGGATCAAAGTATGATATAGACTCTTGGAACTCTCTGATCTTATTACGACTAATTGTAAGGTTAGGTTTCCAGATCAGCTGATCGGTAATGCGATACTTCGCAGATAATTCTAAGCCTACCCTATAGCTATTGTCCACATTGACTCTGATAGGACTTCCTACATTATTAACAGCTCCAGTAAGCACCAACTGATCCTTATACAACATGTAGTAGATATTAGACTCTAATGATAGATTGCCTATTTGTGTTCTATATCCTAATTCTACATCATGGAGTTGTTCAGGACTAGGAATATCTGTACCCCTGGCATCTATGAAGTCAGATCTTACTGGTTCTCTCTGTGCCAATGCATAAGATCCATACACGACAGATGCATCTGACAAGCTGTATGATAATCCAAACTTAGGATTGAGAAAATTATAGTCTGCATCTATAGTGAATTCTGTTAAGTCATCGTCTGTGCCATTAGCGACATAATCGAGCTTACGATACTGTATGTCTGCAAATAATTTTAGTGATCCATTGATATCATAATTTAGCTTTGCATAAGTATTGAGATCTTTCTTAGTGGACTGACTGAAGTAATAATCTCTTGTCGGGTCTAATTCTGTATCCGATACCCCTTCTACAAAGATGACTCTCCCGAAATGATCACCCTCGTATATATTATATCCCGAACCGATGACAACATTAGCAGAATTAGTCAGCTGAATATCAGCATTCAATATCAGTCCATAGAAGTTATTATCTAACCATTTTCTTCTGATCAGATTAGACCGAGATATAATTGTACTATCAGCGGTTATGATATTATCTATCCCATAATTAGCTAGCTTATCTCGATTACGAAACGTCTCAAAATAGCCTCTACCCTTAGTATAATGTGCTGTAGCATTCACCTTGAAATTATCAGATGCTCTCAATGCATACAGCAACTGATAGTGATCTTGCTCATAATCATCTACTTGATTTTCATAGGTGTATGCATTATAGTTTCTGCCAGACTCAAATAGATTGATGCTATCTTGTACTGTATTATAATCTCCATTAGAATTATTAAAATAATGTGTGAGCAATTCTTCTTGGGTCCCAAATAACTTAGCCTCAGGGACCCCATTCCATGACTGGTATGTGATCTCATTACCTGATATGACATTAAGTCTAAGTGAGTGGTTCTCTCCTATCTCAGCAGCTGAGAAATAGTATGACGACAGCTTAGATCGACCTCTATCGATATAGCCATCAGAATTAATTACTGAATATCTGCCGTCTATGGTAAATCGATTATTAATTAGTCCAGTACCGATGCTGCCAGTTAGTTTCTGTGTATTGAAAGATCCATAGCTACCCTTGAAGTTAATATATGGATTCTGCGTAATCTTCTGTGTATTAAGCCCTATGGTGGCTCCGAATGCACCAGCACCATTAGTCGATGGGCCTGCACCTCTCTGCAATTGTATGTCTTCTACAGAATTAGCGAAGTCTGGAAGATTGACCCAGAATACGCCGTGGCTTTCTGAATCATTAAGTGGTACTCCATTAATGGTGACGTTAATTCTTGTGGGATCGCTGCCTCTGACTCTCATCCCTGTATATCCGATACCTGCACCAGCATCTGATGTGACGACTACAGATGGAGAATGTTCCAGAAGATATGGTAGATCTTGACCGAGATCTTTTAGATCTATTTGTTCTTTATCATAATCTGTAAATGTAAATGGAGACTTATACTCTAACTCTGATGCAATGATTTCTATCTCTGATACCTGAAAAGGTGATCCTTCCAGGATGATTTCTACTTCGAAATTATCACTGATTTCTACATACTCAGTATATGACTTGTAGCCTATATAGCTCGACTTTAATTGGTATCCGCCTGCCTCAATATTCTCCAATACATACTCCCCTCTATCATCAGATATCGTTGCAGATTGTGTGCTGTGTAAGAATACAGATGCTCCTATGAGAGGCTCTCCTGATCCATTAACCACCCTACCAGACAAGGTATACTGTGCTGATAAAGATATAATCAATAGAGAAAATAAAATGGTGTAAACTGACTTGATAAGCATTATGACACTAGTATCTAAGAGTTATTATTAAATATAAATACACGGATAGTAGCCTGCAGATGCAGATGAGACGAGATTCCTTCTCAGCATTACCTGAGCAGGTTCTATGGGTATATTCTCAGCCGAGAGTTAGATGTTACAATAATTTACACTAAAATAAATCTGTCACTCAGCACCCCTATCGACACAAAGTTACACATTATCCATAAATCTATATGTCGTTATCAGCATGGATATCAAAAAAGGAAATATTGTCAGTCGTAGAAATGAAAACAATAATAGAATTTCAATGTACATTCCATTGTGAAAACAACCTATCTCAACAAATCAAGAGCTCTGGACAACCTCTCATCATAACTACCAGAAATAATATCATATGACCAATCCAAGGTATTCAGTTCTCTTTTATAAATATCAAATAACTCATACCGATTATCTGGGTTCTCCCGCAACTTATCATGTGTCCATTCTATATCTGGCTCCATAAGAAGTATATGGTCGAATCTAAGATGACTTAATTGCGTGATTATCCATGGGTCTACTTTCCCATATTTATACTCAGACCATATTTTAATATTAAGTAGATAAGTATCGAGTATATAACTTCCACTATTGGAAGAATCTAATATATCAGCATGTTCTTGTGCGATCTGTAGAAGATCTGCATAACAATAATCTGATCCGTGGGTATTAAGATATGTCCGAGCATGTTCTTGGAAGTATGGAATGTGTAATTCTGCACTGAGTTGCTCTGCCAGTGTGGACTTGCCTGAGCATTCTGGGCCTGTGATGAGGATAGTCATGACTATGCTAATGTATTTTGTTTCAGATAACGCCGTCTCCATTCTACGTAACCGACAATCGAAAATACGAAATAGACCAGCATCAGTATCGAAGTTGTGAGCAAGCCTCTATCAAAATATAACCACAATGAGAACACATTGATAATAATCCAAAACACCCACGCTGAAAGCCACTTGTAAGCCTCCATATAAGTAGCTATAAGACTAAATACGGAGGAGAATGCATCTGCATATGGTCTAAAAGAATCCGTCATGTAATGCTTCATGACTGTGCCTAAGCCAAGACTTAATACTATGCCTAAGGAAATTATTAATATGTGAGTTTTCACACTTGCTTGCTTAATTCTATTCTGGCTTTCCGAATTAGTAGTCCATTTATACCATCCAAAAAATCCTAAAACGACATATATGCCATACAGAATAGATTCTGAATATACTTGACTCTCGTACATGATAAATACATATATCGCAGACGATACGATACCGAATAACCAGCACCATATATTTTCCATGATGACCAATACTAAAAACATCAATGCCATAGGCAAGGCGATGTATTCTAATATCTGTATTATATCCATATGGGTAAAGATTGTGTGTGCTGCAATGTTAGGCTTTTTATGATTGGAAATAGATGGGTATAGTATCTAAATATCAATATCTTTGTACCTTATGCATGATATAGAGCCATATTTTAAGTGGAAAGCGTATTATGATTCTGCTACAGATAAGCAGTCACCATTCTACGCAAGAGAGTACAGCGAGTTCACCTTCAGCAATAAGGTGTACAATTACTTTATACATCCACAATGGGATTATATAGGCTCTCCTACTCTATATGCTAAGTCTCTCTTTGTAGATTATGATGATGGATATGCGATCATCGAACTCATAGGTGAGTGGAATGATTGTCTTAATAATGATGTAATGTTTTTAAAGAGGCACTTTGCAGATTCACTGATCAAAAACGGTATATACAAATATATCATCGCCTGTGACAATGTACTTAACTTCCACGGCTCTGATGGTGACTATTATGAGGAATGGTGGGATGATATCAAAGATGATGGTGGATGGATATGCTTACTCAATACACTGGATCACGTGCTGGATGAGATGGAGAAGACCAGGTTACAATATTATTGCAACATAGGTGATAGATTCTGTGATATCAACTGGCGTAAGAAGAACCCACATAATGTATTACAAGAAGTCTCTCAGATTATGAATTCAAATATCAAACAAATCCAATATTAAGTGAGCAAACATCACTCAGGATACGTCAATATCATCGGTCGACCTAATGTCGGAAAGTCTACTCTCATGAATGCATTTCTGGGAGAGAAAATGGCAATCATTACTCATAAGCCACAAACTACCCGACACAGAATATTAGGCATATGGAATAATGAAGAATATCAGATTGTCTTCTCAGATACGCCTGGGCTCATAGATGATCCCAATTACAAAATGCAGAAGGCGATGAATAAAGCAGCATTTTCTATATTTGAAGATGCAGATGTTGTATTATTCGTCACGACACCTGAGGAAACTTATGAGGGAGATGAGAAGGTGCTCAGCAAAATAAAGAATGCCAAAGTTCCAAAATTCCTACTGATCAATAAAGTAGATCTCTCAGATCCCGATGCTATCAAAGCTATGATGGAGCACTGGAATGGTCTGATAGAATTCGACGAAGTCCATGTCATCTCTGCATTGACAAAATTAGGAACTGAGCACTTATTAGAATCTATAAAGAAGCGTCTTCCAGAAGGTCCCGTATATTTCCCTAAAGATCAAATCTCCGATAAGCCAGAGAGATTCTTCATCACAGAAATAATCAGGGAAAAAATATTACTCCACTACAAACAGGAAATACCATACAGTGTAGAAGTTATCATAGAGGAATATAAGGAAACAATGAAGCATGGCAAACCGTTCAGCTATATAAGAGCTAACATTATCGCTATGCGACAATCACAGAAGCATATTCTAATCGGTAAAGGGGGTACATCTATCAAGCGATTAGGTATAGAGGCAAGAAGAGATATAGAACATTTTCTCGGGCATAGAGTACATTTAGAACTGTATGTAAAGATCAAGGAAAAATGGAGAGATGATGATCAGTTGCTTAAGAGTTTTGGGTATTTGCAATAGGCTTCTGTGGAGTAGATAGTAATTATGTAAATGATGCAATAGTTATATTTTACAATATTTGAATATCATTTGTACAATTATCCTGACGATTAATACACAGTGGATTGTATAATTTTAATTTTAGAAAAAGAATATATATAGATGGCGCATGTAATTGCAATAGTAGGTCGACCTAATGTAGGCAAGTCTACATTGTTTAATAGAATGATAGGGAATAAACAAGCCATCATAGACAACGTCTCAGGTGTAACCAGAGACCGTATATACGGAACGAGTGAGTGGAATGGTAAGCAATTTACCGTGATCGATACTGGAGGATTTGTGAGGAATAGTGATGACATATTCGAGGCAGCTATTAGAGAACAAGTAGTGATAGCATTGGATGAGGCAGATATCATCATATTCATGGTAGATGTAACTACTGGAGTCACGGATCTGGATGAGCAAATGGCACAGATACTCAGACGACAATCTAAGAAAGTATTCGTGGCAGTGAATAAAGTAGATAATCATTCGAGGATGCTGCAAGCTAATGAATTTTGGAGTTTGGGATTCGAGAATACATTCTTCTTATCTTCGATTAGTGGTTCTGGAACTGGAGAAGTCATGGATGCTATAACAGATAATCTTCCTGATGGTCTCTCTGATTTTGACAAATCAGATGTCCCTAAATTTGCAATCGTGGGACAACCTAATGTCGGAAAGTCATCACTTACCAATGCATTGCTCGGTGAAGATCGTAATATCGTTACTGATATAGCTGGGACCACAAGAGACAGTGTCCATAGTTATTATAACAAGTTCGGCAAAGAATTTTACCTGATAGACACGGCAGGTATCAGAAAGAAAGGTAAGGTGCATGAGAACTTAGAGTTCTACTCGGTGCTGAGAGCCATCAGATCTATAGAAGAGTCGGACGTCGTCATGCTATTATTGGATGCTAAGATGGGTGTAGAGTCTCAAGACTTAGCCATATTCAGCTTAGCAATCAAGCGAAATAAAGGTGTCGTCATACTTGTAAATAAATGGGATCTAATCAAAGATAAAGAAACCAATACTGCCAGAGACTTCGAAGAAAAAATAAAGAAAAAGTTAGCTCCTTTTAATGATGTCCCTGTATTATTTATCAGTGTATTAGAAAAACAAAGAATCAATCAAGCAGTAGAAGCTGCGCTAAAAGTACATCACAATAGGACTAAGAAAATAAAGACTTCCGAACTCAATGAAATAATGCTTAAGCATATAGAACGAACACCTCCTCCAGCAGCGAGAGGTCGACTGGTCAAGATTAAATACATCACACAACTACCATTGCACTACCCTGCCTTTGCTTTTTTCTGCAATCATCCTGATCATGTAAAAACGCATTACAAGCAGTTCTTAGAAAATAAGATGAGAGAGCATTTTGATTTTAAAGGTGTCCCTATTAATATCTTTTTCAGATCTAAGTAGTTATAGAATGGGAATCGAAAAGACAATATTCAGAGGGCTATATGTCTATACACCAAAAGTCTTCGCTGATGATCGAGGATATTTCTTCGAATCGTATAATGAGAATATCTGGAAGGCAGATGGGATAGATTATAGATTCGTACAAGATAATGAGTCTCAATCTTCGCAGGGAACCATAAGAGGGTTACACTACCAGATACCACCATTCGCTCAGGCAAAGCTTATCAGAGTCACTCAAGGAGAAGTGTTGGATGTCGTCGTAGATATCAGGCCTGCAGAAGAAACATATGGACAGCAATACTCGATCCTTCTAAGCCAAGAAAACAAAAAGCAACTGCTGATACCACCAGGTTTTGCCCATGGGTTTGTGACAATGAGTGAGACAGCAACTTTTAATTATAAGTGTACTAACTTCTATTCTAAAGAACATGAATTTGGGATATATGCAATGGATAAGAATTTATCGATAGATTGGAAAATAGATATAGAAAAAGCTCTACTATCTGAGAAAGACAAAGCTCAAAAAGCATTCGGAGAGCATAGAACTTTTCAGTAATTATAGCTCAGGGTACTTATCCCCTATTATCTTTTCCATTATAGATTCAGCTATTAGCCAATCCATAGGTTCATCTAACTCTAAGGCTGTATGTGTAGGCATCTCGTAGATTCCAATGTTACCGCTGATTCGGTTTCTATTCTGTAAGATAGATGATACTGTACTGATATATATTGCTCCATTCTCTACATATTGTCCAGAGAAATTCTGCCTGCGAGGTCTTTTCTTATGATCATAATTTATGGCCTCCCCTGCTTCATTCCAAAAGAATTGTTTTGACTCGGTGCATGATAAGAGGCTGTCATAATCACCGCTGATATACTTTTCTATCGACTCACGGAAATGATGCTGCGTGGTAAATACAGAAGTGCATTGCACAAGCATCATAATATCAGAAACAGCTAATTCAGATTGCTCGATATACTCCAGCATCACTTGCTCCGTGGAGGAATGGTCTTGTGCATTTTCTTCGCTTCGACGATATACAACTACCCGTGACATACCGAATCCATTAACCATATCGCTAATCTTATCACAATCGGTAGCCACTACCATCTCATCTATAGCTTTAACTTGTTGCAACTGATTGAGGTTCCACCATATGAGAGGCTTACCGCAAAACATCTTAATATTCTTAAGCGGAATAGACTTAGACCCACATCTTGCTGGTATGAATGCAATCATGATTACTTCTTTTCCGCTTTCTTAAACTTGAGCTTATCTCTCTGAGGCTTTTCTATCTCCAGGATCTCCGTCGGCTTATATTGTAGACTGGAATGTGTAGCATGTATATTTCTGACCAACTTAGATAATCCTGCAGGCTCAAGTGAGGCTGCGTGATCCGTTCCCTTCCATGTTCGATCTTTAGTAAAGTGTCGCTCTATCCATACTGCACCTAATGTGTATGCGGCAATATCGATAGCAATGCCAAGGTGGTGCCCAGAAAATCCTATGGCCGCTACATTATCCTTGTGTGTGTCTTGTAATCGTCTAATTTCCAGCAAACATACATCATCAAAAGCCACTGGATATCCTGAAGTACAGCTGTATAAAACGAGTGCATCTTTAGAGCTCCCTTCGAATAACTTAATAATATCCTTCTCCTCCGTCTCATTAGTCATACCAAGAGAAATATGTACCTGTCCTGAGAAATGATCTCTGAGGTATTGTAATAAATCCAAGTTGTTATTAAGCGCAGACGGTACTTTAATAAAGTCTGGCTGTAGACTGATTATCTCTGCTGCTGAGGTCATATCCCATACGGAACAGGCGTAGCCTATAGCGATGCTGTCAGCATATGCCTTAAGTTCTCTATGCTGATCTATATCTAACTCTAAAAATTCACGATGTGCTCCATAGCTCGATCCATAAGAATTGTAAGGTACCTGATGCGGTGCATCATATTGCTCTGCGGAGAGCAATTCCTTTGGGTTTCTTTTTTGGAACTTGGCGTAATCAGCACCACTTTGCTTAGCAAGCCGTATCAGCTCTTTTGCAATATCTAATTCACCCTTATGGTTGCAACCTATTTCTGCTATTATTTTTGGGAGGTGGTATGTGGTCATTTTTGGGTTACTTAGATATTAAAACGAGAAAAGTCATAATGTTAATATAAACAAAGCTATTTACATAAATCGAAGCAACAATTACAACAAGATTACTATTTTTTAGCTTATATGAGTAAATTTGTTAATATAATAAAACGATATGCCGAAATCAGAACTTTATTGGAAGAATCTATCTGCAAAAATCACTGATCCTACTCAGACAAAAAACAAGAGACCTGATACTTCTGATTTAGAACGTGATTTTATCTTGGAGTACTTTAATCAAGAAGATGATATAGTAGATATCGGAAGTGGCTCAGGTTTGATAATAAATAAATTATATGATAAAGTTAGCTCAATTGTCGCTATTGAAAAATTTGAAGGTTTTTCTAAATACATTGTTGAATCTCCAAACGTATTAGTCATAAATGCTGACCTAAAGGATTTTAGAATAAGAAGACAATATGATGGAGTTCTCTGCACTGGTGTTTCTCAATGTTTTTCTTTAGAAGAAATGACACCAATTTATGCCAATATGTTTGCCATGCTGAAACAAGGTGGATACTTCATCATGAGGATGCATTGTGGTCTGAAAGAAGATGTAATAGTGGACGGGTACTCTGATGAGTTAAATACTAACTACTTTGCCTCTTACAGAAAATTAGACTCAGAAATACAAACTCTGAAAGACACTGGATTTAAGGATATTCAAACTTTCGATATTTTCCCTGACACATTGAATGTTTGGGAGAACACGAGACATTTCATGTTTGTTGCTAAAAAATAAGTCAGTGAATCAAGTTGCATTTTGTTTTGATTTAGATGGGACCCTAACTAAAGAAGAGATCCTTCCAATAATTGCCAAAGAAGTAGATCTATTTGAAGAGATCAATATTTTAACCGATGTCACCATGAAGGGGTTTATACCCTTCACAAACTCGTTCAAGCTAAGAGTAAGATTGCTCTCGGAAATAGCAATTCCCAGAATAGTTGATATAGTTTCTTCAGTTACCATTGATGAAAATCTAAAAGTATTTATAAAAGCAAATAAAGATAATTGCTTCGTCGTGACTGGCAATTTAGATGTTTGGGTAGAAGAGATGGTACAATCCAATTATGGATGCCAACTTTATAGTTCTAAAGCAGACATCAAGGACAATAAAATCATGGGTATAAAGAATATCTTGGACAAAGGCACCGCTATTAAGGAGTTACGAAATAAATATAATAAAATAGTCACAGTCGGTGACGGTATGAATGACTGTTCGATGTTTAGTGAAGCAGACATTAGCATCGCCTATGGAGGTATACATGAACCCGCTGATTCATTAGTTAGTCTTTCTAACTATGTTGCATATAATTCAACTACATTAGTCAACTTACTTAATAATCTAAAATGGTAAAAAACGCTGTAATATGTGCCGCAGGTCTTGGCAGTCGACTTGGCTTTGATATACCAAAATGTTTAGTAGATATTGGTAATGAGAAACTCATATACTATCTATTGAAAGCTTTAGATAGAATAGAAAATATTAGGATAGTTGTAGGCTTTAAGGAAAAGGAAGTCATTAATTATGTAAAGCAGATTAGGAAAGACGTACTATTTATTAGAAACCCAGAATTTGCAAGTACTACAAATTCGTACAGTCTCCATCTTGGGACGAAAGATCTACAAGAACCATTTCTAACTGTAGACGGCGATATGATTGTTGATCATGACTCTATTAATGCATTTATAAATAGTTGTGAAACAGGTGAAAACAAAGTAGGTATTACTGAATCTAAAACTGACGATGCCGTATTTGTAAAACTAAATGATAAAGGTCAAGTTATTGGTTTCTCTCGTGAAGAAAATACTGGATGGGAATGGTCGGGTATTGCATATTTACAAAATAAATTAATTAAAAAGGATGGTAGATATGTTTTTGAAGACTTAATTGATCACCTGCCCCTCAATAGTGCTAAAATAAAATGCTTTGAGATTGATACACCAGACGACCTTATGTATATGAGAAATCATATAAATGATATTGTAATCTCAACATGAATGCCGCTCAAACTTATCAATTAGACCTTCTAAAGTTCGTCAAAGATGTAGCTCAAAAAAACAATCTAACTTATTGGATAGATGGAGGCACATTGCTTGGAGCTGCCAGAAGTCAATCTTTTATACCTTGGGATAACGATATCGATATATGCTTTCCCAAACGTGATTACGACTCCCTTATAGATATACTTAAAAGAAAATGCAAGACTCACACATACTATTCTCTATTCTACAATGAAGAGTTAGATTATTGGTCTAATTACTTAGGTGATTGTAGGTTATTAGAAAATGGTCTCTTACCGGTAAGGGTAGATTTAATCCCGGTTATAGGATTACAAAACTCGAGACAAGTAAATGAATTCAAAAATAGTCTTAATGATGTATGTTATTTGATAAAGAATAAATACAAATATGACATCGTTAAAAGTAAAGGTCTTAAAATAAAACAAACTACCATTTCACAAAAATCAAGCAAAATTTCAACATTCAACAAGCAATTAAATAGATATGCAGATCTAAACGAAAACAGTAACATAACTTATAGCTTTCATGACGTATTAGTCAAAAAAGAAAGAAGCTTTTACAATTACGAACTGCTATTCCCTGTCTCAAATGTGGAATTTGAAGGAGAATATTTTTCTTGCCCAGGTGATGTAGATTCATACCTAACTGTACTGTATGGAAAAAACTACCTAACTCCACCAGATCCAAAAAAACAAATTTCGAATGAATACAAATACACTAAAAATAAGCTACCAAAGTCATCAATAGAAAAGATAGTAAACCTTCACTTGCAAAGAGATTACTTAGCTTTTAATGCACGAAATAAACCAAAGTCATTAAGGCCTATCTATAAGATATTTTCATTCGCTTCTTTTTCTATAAAATCAATAATGCAGGGTTGTCCAATATTTATATTTATGCAAGCGAGATACTCATTATATAAGTTATTAAAGATAATAGTGAAGTAGCAAAACTTATGATGCAAAGAATCTGCTTTCTATATATAGACGAACCTTACAATATATATCACTCGATAAGTATTGCTATTCGTTTACATAAGAGTATAAATGTCAAAGTACAGATATTATGCACAGAAAGGAACTACAAATTTGCATTGGCTATATTAAAAGATAATGACGTAGTGGATTTACAACCAGAAATAATAAAGCCATTCTGGCATTATACATTACCACATTACATAGAAATAAAATTACAACACAGATACTTCCTTTTTAGAAAATACAGAAAGATATTGAGTAATTACGATGGTATCGTTTGTTCGCTATATAATGATCTACTATTAAGGAAATTTGTCAACAAGAAACCCAAATTAATTTTTGCTGGTCATGGTATAGCTAATCGGAATTACTCATACGATAATCAGATCAAGGAATTCGATTATATATTACTTGCCGGAGAGAAAGAGAAATCCATACGTAAAACTTTAGGACAGTTAGATAACCAGGATTACATAATTTCTGGTTATGTAAAGTATGACATATGTAAAGGCCTAAAAGTGGATAATCCATTCCAGAATACTAAGCCAATTGTATTCTATAATCCGCATTGGCTTAAGGAATTTTCATCTTACTACGTTCATGGAAATAATATATTAGAACAATTCTCACAACAAGATGAATATAATTTAATCTTTGCTCCGCATAGTCTATTGACTACAAGAAATAGATTTCTAATTCCAGAAATTATGAAGTATCAGAAATATGATAACATCCATATAGATCTCGGCAGCGTAGCATGTCATGATATGACTTATTTGAAATTATCTCATTACTACCTTGGCGATATTAGTAGCCAAGCATTAGAGTTCTTACTACATACGCAAAGACCCTGTATCTATATCGATGTTAATAGCATTCTTAAGAGCAATTACGAATTTCACACTTGGGAACTTGGCGATGTGATTACCAGTAGCAACGAAATTATACAGGAAATAAAAAGATCAAAATTGCAACATGAAAAGAAATACTCATCAGTACAAAAAGAGGCCATAAAAAAATTATTTCTGCAGTCTGAAAAGTCATCTACTGAGATTGCTGCAAATGGTATTTATAATTACATTTCGGAATCGTAACCCTATATGAAAAAAGTCCTAATCATATCTTACTATTGGCCACCATGTGGAGGCATAGGTGTCCTGCGCTGTCTTAAGATCGCCAAGTACCTTAGACAGTTTGGCTGGGAACCCATAATTTTTACAGCAGATAACGCAGACTATCCTTCTATAGATAAGACTAACTATAAAGACATACATCCTGAAACAGTTATACTCCGACAAAAAATATGGGAACCATATAAAATCTATAGAACGATAACAGGAAAAGATAAAAATGCCAATGTCAATAATGTTTTTTACACTAAGGAAGAAAAAGCTGGATTAGCACATAAGCTTTCAGTATGGATTAGAAGTAATTTTTTCATCCCAGATGCACGATGTTTTTGGATTAAGCCATCAGTGAAATACTTAACTAACTATCTTGAAAAAAATCCTGTTGATGCAATATTCAGTAATGGACCTCCTCATTCTAATACTCGGATAGCTACCATTATAAAACAGAAAACTGGAATCCCTTGGCTCGCAGATTTCCAAGATCCATGGACGCAGATAGATTACTTTAGCCTATTGAGTCTTACTGATTCTGGTCTAAAGAAACATCAAAAGTTAGAGCAGGAAGCTTTCGCTGCAGCAGATAAGACTACCATTGTTAGTCCTACTTGGAAAGAGGAATTAGAATCTATAGGAGCGAAAAATGTTAGCGTTATACCTTGGGGTTATGATCCTGATGACTATGCCCATTTGTTACATAATCCTTCGGATAAGTTTGTAATATCTCATTTAGGCATATTAGGTTATGATCGTAATCCTGATACTTTATTCAAAGTAGTTTCACAATTGATCGATGCGAATCCTGAATTTAAACAAAGAGTAAAAATCACATTGGCCGGGCAAGTTGATTATTCTGTAAGTGAAGTTATAAGGTCTTACGATCTTGAGAATTACGTAGAAATGGCTGGCAATATAGACCGACAATCAGCATTACAAGTTATGAAGGATTCAAGTTTGCTGTTACTATTACTAAACAAACAATCTAATGCTAAAGGCAGAATCCCTGGTAAGCTCTTTGAATACTTAGCTGTCAAGAGACCTATTCTATGTATGGGAGATATTGAAGGTGACAGTGCCGATATTGTAAAAAAATCAAAGTCTGGCTATGTGTCTTCTTACACAGATGAAAAAGAAATTTCAAATTGCATACTATCAGAATTTTCAAACTTCTTATCAGGGAAAAATCAAGAAAATATTGAATCAGATATTAAGGAATATTCTATCGTTAGCATTACTAATTCTGTAGCTACATATTTAGATGAAATACGTTCCAATAGAAAACAGACTATTATATAAGAATAGCTATAGCAACATAAGCTAATCTGCTGATTATCTTGCAGTTACCCGCCTTTCACTCCACTCTATAATAACATCACAGCCTTGAATTCACATATTTGTAATTATTGATATATCTTTGCAGCTCAATTTACAACATACAACCATGTACAAAACTATACTTGCACTCTCTCTTATGTTTCTAATGGCTTGCGGTAATGCGCCACAAAGACCAGAACCACTACTAGATCAGAATTATCAACCTACTCCTGTGCAAGGTAATACTGCAGCGGGAACGCCAGCTGGGACGCCACCGCCTGCAACACCTGAGCCGCCTCAGAACGCTGATGGCGTATGGCATTATACATGCCCTACTGGTTGTAGTGGAGGTGCAGGATCAGCAACTCCGTGTGCTTCATGTGGTACAACATTAGTTCATAATCAATTATATCATAGCAATACTCCTACTCCGCAGCCTAATATAGTATCTACAGTTTCTGGAGCTGCTACTGGAGGTGGAACAAATATAAGCCTCGGAGACGGTACATCGATAGCACCTGTCGGTGGAGTACCTGGTGCTACACAACCTGCTATCACACCTACTGCACCTAAAGCTCCAGAGCCTGCTCAGAATGCTGCTGGTGTTTGGCATTATACATGTACAGATGGGTGTGCCGGTGGAGCAGGATCAGCTGTTGCTTGTGCTGGTTGTGGCAAAACACTTGTGCATAACTCCACTTATCACAACTAAAGTATTACAGCCGATACAGCAGTCTTAATCTTATCGGGCACTGTGACATTGTTTAGTCTGAGAAAAGAGTTAACTTATCTATAAATTAACTTAAGTTAAGTACGGAAATTCTTTAATGTGATACCTTCGAGGTAGAATTATAGAATATGATGATCATAGCACGAATTAGTACCCTATTAGTGGGTCTAATCATCCTTATACCAACAAGTATATTTTCTCAACAATCGGACTTTGGACCAAAGTACACTATCAATGGATATATCAAAGATGCCAACAATGGTGAAACACTCATCGGAGCAGCTGCCTACATTTCAGATATATCTTCTGGGGCAACAAGTAACGAATATGGATTCTACGCTATTAATGTTCCTGCAGGCGAGTACACTATAGAATACTCCTACCTCGGCTATGAAACACAAAGGCTTAATATCAGGTTAGATCAAGACGTCACCTTAGATGTAGAATTAGAAACTGAATCTGCCAAAATCGAAGAAGTCGTCATTACGGCTGAGCCAGAAGACGAAAATGTAACCAAGGTAGAAATGAGCGTCAATAAGTTAGATATAGGCACCATCAAGAAAATGCCAAGTCTACTGGGAGAAGTGGAAATAATTAGAGGCTTACAATTACTTCCTGGTGTAACATCTGTCGGAGAAGGGGCTTCGGGCTTTAATGTCAGAGGAGGAAGCATAGATCAGAACCTGATACTATTAGATGAGGCACCTATATTTAATTCTTCTCACCTATTCGGATTCTTTTCAGTATTTAATCCAGATGCTGTCAAAGATGTCAAACTCTACAAAGGTGGTATTCCGTCTAGATATGGTGGTAGATTATCATCAGTGCTGGATGTAAGAATGAAAGAAGGCAACAACAAAAAATTAGCTATCAATGGAGGGGTCGGTTTTATATTCAGCAGACTGTCTGTAGAAGCTCCTATTATTAAAGATAAGGCCTCATTCATTATTGCTGCTCGTAGATCGTATATTGATATTCTTTCTAAGCCATTCTTACCAGATGAACAATCTGACTCACGGTTATACTTCTATGATCTCACACTTAAGACAAATTATAAAATAAGTAGTAAGGATAGACTTTTCCTTTCGGGTTACTTAGGCCGAGATAATTTTGTGTTCGGTGAGGCGGCTGGATTTAGCTGGGGTAATTCTACTGGCTCATTCAGATGGAATCACTTATTTAGCGAAAAGCTATTTTCTAATGTTACAGCATTCTACAGTGACTATAATTACAAAATTAATTTTGGCGATGATAATCAAAATGGTTTTGACTGGGATGCCAGCATCGTTAATTATAGTGTAAAGCCAGAATTCACTTACTTCATGAATCCTGATAACTTAATCAAGTTCGGTGGACAAACTATAATCTATGAATTTCTACCCGGTAATGCCGTCGGAAGAAGTGAAGGAGAAACTCGAGATTTCGGATTACCGAAAAAATATGGCATCGAAAGCGGTCTATACATAGAAAATGAACATACAATCAATGACAAACTCAGCCTTAACTACGGCTTAAGATGGTCACACTTTAATTACACAGGAGAAGGTACCGCCTACACATATGCTGATGCAGCAGTATTAGGTGGTCGTAAAGAATTGGTATCTATGGAAACATTTGATCAGTGGGAATCTATACAAACCTATAATAACTTCGAACCAAGATTGGCTGCTAAGTATCAGCTTAGTCCATCCAGTTCTGTTAAGTTAAGCTACAACAGAATGGCGCAGTATATACAACTTGTCAGTAACACCACTGCCAGTACTCCGATAGATGTATGGACTCCAGCATCTAATAATATAAGACCACAAATAGCAGATCAGGTAGGCATTGGATATTTTAGAAATATCAAGGACAACACTTACGAGATCAGTACAGAGGTATATTATAAATTAATGGACAACATCGTAGACTATGTAGATAATGCTGACTTAATACTGAATCCTTTCATAGAAGGTGACCTTATAGAAGGTGAAGGAAGAGCTTATGGATTCGAGTTACTCGTAGAGAAAAAGAATGGTGTCCTGACTGGATGGCTGAGTTACACACTTGCCAAGACAGAAAGGCAAATACCAGGTATTAACAATAACGATTGGTATCCATCCCGGTTTGATCAGACACATAATCTTAGCTTATCAGGGTTCTATGAGCTAAGTAAGAGATGGTCTCTAAGCTCCACTTTCTCATTGATATCTGGATCGCCTATAACCTTTCCGACATCGAGATATGAGCAACAAGGATACGTCGTCCCACATAATAGCCTTGACTCCAGAAATAATGTTAGAATACCTGTGTACCACAGATTAGATATAGGTGCTACACTTAAGGGTAAGGAAAGACCTGATAAGAAATGGTATGGAGAATGGGTATTCTCAGTATATAATGTCTACAACAGAAGAAATCCATTTGCTATATTTTTTGGACCTCAGGGAGATAGCAGACCTCCGACAAGTGGACCAATCAATACAGAAGCTACTAAGCTATCAGTCATTGGTAGTTTTATTCCTTCTGTATCATATAACTTCAAATTCAATTAAGATGAAAAAAATATTCTATTCGTTTATAATACTTTCTACTCTACTGACGTCTTGTGAAGATCCTATAGATGTCAATCTGATAGAGGCTGAGCCATTACTTGTCGTAGATGCATGGCTTAATAATACAGACAGCATTCAGGTAATAAAACTAACGAGTTCACAACCCTACTTTGACAGTACTCCTGCTGCTGGTGTTACCGATGCTGATGTGACAGTTACCAGAGAAGATGGTGAAGTATTTGAGTTTTTACATAATGCTGATGGAGAATACACATATGATTTAGGTGGTAGCAGCATAGGAGTTATCGGCCAGTCTTATACACTCGATATCACGAATGGTGATGACCAATTTTCTGCTACAACTATACTTAATAGAACTGCACCTATCGATAGTATACGACAAGAACTTAGAGAGAATGAGATATTTGGAGATGATGGAATCTATTGTGAATTAATGGCACGAGATCCTATCGGACTAGGAGATACTTACTGGATAAAAACATATAAGAATGGAGAATATCTAAACAGAGCATCAGAATTAAACATCGCCTATGATGCAGGTTTTGATTCTGGTGGTGAGGTCGATGGTCTTATTTTCATTACACCTGTCAGAGAATTAATTAATCCTTTCAGTGATGAGCTATTGCCTACTCCATATGTTCCAGGTGATGTAATAAAAGTAGAAGTACATTCTATGAGTGAAGATAACTTCTTCTACATGGAGACATTCAGAGACCAACTGGTCAATAGTCAGAATGGCATATTTGCAGAACCACTTGCTAATACTGAAGGCAATGTAATAATGACCAATGGTACAGATAATGTATTAGGTACATTTAATGTAGCTGCTGTATCTGAGATAGAATATGTTATTCAGTAGGTATTATTTAATGTAAGTCAGACCTTATTGAGTAATCATTATCAAGAATCACATTCTAAACTATATAACTATCTCTACGTTGCATTGTAAGTAGAAAATCGACAATGACACATCAATATAAAATAGAAGGCATGAGCTGCATGAGCTGTGTCGCTAAGGTAAAATCGGCTATTCTTATTATGCCCAATGTCTTATCGGCTGAGGTCGACAAAGCAACTAATAGTGCAACTATTAAGATGAGTCAGCACATCAGTACGGAAGCTCTACAAAAACAGCTACAAGAAAAAGATCCCAAGTACTCGATAACTCCTATGGGAGACCATACCACGTCTGGAAGTACGGATAGCTCTGCTACTGGTCTGGGGCAATACAAGCCTATCTTTTTGATATTCGGCTACATATTATCTGCAACATTAATCATCCAATACCTCGGAGGCACATTCGATATGATGGAGTGGATGCGGCATTTTATGGCTGGATTCTTTTTAATTTTTTCATTCTTTAAGATGTTAGATCTATCGGGATTTGCTAATAGTTATATGAGTTATGATATCATAGCTAAGCGATGGAAGAGCTGGGGATATGTATATGCATTTATAGAATTGTCTTTAGGATTAGCTTACTTAAGCAATTGTTGTGCCTTGGCTACTAATATCTTGGCTTTCACAGTGATGACTATTTCTATTATAGGTGTACTAGAGAGCGTGATTAACAAAAATGAGATACAATGTGCTTGCCTCGGAGCTGTATTTGATCTACCTATGAGTACAGTGACAATTATCGAGGATGCTCTCATGATAATCATGAGTGGGTATATGATCATATATCAATTAAGCTTATAATTGCTGCATATCTATTGAGAATTAAATCAAATTGTAATTGATTTCTTGAAAAGAATTTGCGAGCTCACATTTTATAAATTAGAAGTGTATAGTAAAAACACGTCTATTGCACTCTTACTTGGGATCAAACCATAAGGCATACTTCTCATCTTTCTCATGCAGGTAATTAATGGTTATCTCATCTCCAGCTTGGATATCTTCTAAGGCAATGATATGTATCTCATTATCTCCATATACTAGTTGAAACTCAGCATTAGGGGTAACAGAATGATTATACAATGAGCCATACCCTAATGCAATTGCAGAACTCCCCTTCTCCTTTTCCCACAAAAAATAATAATCATGAAGCAACGTTTTATGGATTTTGAGGGTATCATCTTTAGAGAGTATGATGATTGGACATATTTCTATTATGCTCTTAGCATGTATAACTGATGCAGTATGTACTGCTCTACCTTTATATATTGTATCCGTTAAATATAAATGAGGAGATTGTGTCGTAAGCAATTATTTATGAATTTTATTCTGATTAATGACATACAAGTTATATCAATATTTTGCTAACTTATTATTGTATTGATAAATAAAAGGAGAAAGTAGACTTGATTAATTTCATTCCACAGCCAACTTTCTCACACTTTATACATGTCTTACTTTATAATACACCATGAAGAAAAGAAAATACCTTCTTGCATTTTTATTAGTTGGATTATTCTATTCCAGTTACAGTCAGGATATTCACTTTTCTAATTACTATTACACACCTCTCTATCTCTCACCTGCTAAGACGGGAGATTTTGCAAGCAATTATAGAGTTGGTGGTGCCATTAGAGATCAGTTTAGCAGTTTCTTTGAGAATCCATATCAGACAGTCTTAGCTTATGTAGATACTAATATAGATTTTGGTTTTGGAGAGAAGCACTGGATCAGTGTCGGTATGAATATACATGCAGATAGAGCCGGAGACTTAAGTTATTCAAACTCTGGAATGCTCGGTAGTATCGCTTATCACCTACCTCTCGATCCTTCTTATAAGACAGTTATCACCGCTGGAGTACAATACGGCGTCACGCAAAGAAATATAAATGGTGACTCCTTCCGATCAGAAGAAACATTAGCTGGCAACAATAATGATCCAGACAGAATGCTCTTAAATGATTTCAACCCCTCGATCAATGATCTCAATGTAGGGATAGATATCAAACGATGGACTTCGAAGACTGCCTACTTTAATGTAGGAATCGCAATGAATCATATCCTTAAGCCAGAATTTAGATTCTCTGGTTCTAACATAGACAATCCAGTAGATCGGAGAATGAATATATATGCAGAATACTATGTACAGTCTACTAAGCAGCTGGCTCTGAGACCTATGGTTGTCTATTCTAAAATCTACAATTTCACAAACCTATATGGACAATTCAATGTAGAGTATCGAGTCAATAAGAAATCTTCTACACTTATCAAGGGTGGTCTTGGCTATCGATCAGGTGATGCCTTGCAGATGCTTGCAGGACTTATCTACAAAGGATGGGATGTCGGCTTAGCATACGACATGACAGTCTCTTCTGCAGCAGATTATAATAGTGGCTTCGGAGCCATAGAATTAGGCGTCAAAAAAATATTTATAGTCAATAAAAAACCAAAAGTAAAACTAAAAGCTCTGTGTCCAAGATTATAATTATGTAAAAAAAACTCAATCAACTGAATGATACAATTCCATTATAGACTTACCATTACATTAGCACTTACCTTACTGACAATAGGCGGTATCTCATCTCAAGATCTGCATCACAGAAATCAAGATCTACCATGCATACATAAGAACTATAATGTCGCTTTCCATATAGCTGTAGATTCTACTAACAGAGAACCGCTATATAGTAGAAATGAAATAGATAGCATTACAGTCATCCTCAGTAATTTTTTCAGTCCAATATGTGTATCATTTTCTGTGTGTGAATATAATGTGTTAGAAGATGATTACAGTTTAGGAAGAGTCAGAGACCAGCCCCTAACTAAAGAACAACAGTTTGAAGAACTGAAGGTTAGATTTTCTCGCAGACGCCGTATTAATGTTTTTATGCTTGAATACATAGATCTGGAAGATTGTGGTACAAGCACATTTGAAGGAATCCTAACAGAAAAAGACGCCATTATATATACAGAAAGATCTTGCATAGATGATATATCAGGACAAATAGCTCATCATCTGGGACACACTTTTGGGCTCAGTGATACATATGATGCATTTTCTATCGAACTGGTAGATGGCAGTAATTGCGCAACTACAGCAGATCGATTATGTGATACCCCAGCAGATCCCTATTTGCAAACATTCATAAGTCCAGAAGATAGGCTTCTACTTGATCAAAAACTAATCAGTGATACATATTTTAACGCTGCTTGCGAATTCTTAAGCGAAATAAGAGATCCTAATGGTGAATTCTACCAACCGGATATGGGCAATATCATGTCAGCGTATCCATGTAAGTGTGGATTTACGAACTCGCAGTATGAGCTAATGGCAGAAACTATTCTTAGATCAAATATCAACCACTTTTGATTATGAATGTAGCAAAGAATATTTTCCGCCTAATTGTAATATGCACTTGCATAATCACGAGCGAGTCACTCTATAGTCAGACGGCAAGCGTCACCTCTGGTTGCTCAGAACTTAAGGTCGAATTTACAGCACCATCAGCTTCCAGTTATTATTGGATCTTAGGAGATGGAGGTGTATCAGACTTACAGAATCCAGTGCATAGTTATATACAATCTGGAGATTTTACAGTGCAGCTCTTCGATATGGAAAACGGCACACAAGTCGGTAATGATATCATAATCACAGTCTATCCTCCCATAGAGTATGAGGTGAGTGCAGATACAAGATTCGGCTGTGCACCACTGACTGTCGACTTCTCCAGTCAGATCACCATACACCCTGATATAGATGTCCAAGATATCGTATGGACATTCGGAGATGGGGCCAGTGCTTCAGGCCAGGATGCTACATACACATATAGGGAAAGCGGTACCTACACCGTATCTCTTAAGGTCATCACAACAGATAATGTTAAATGCGATGAGCCGATTATACTAACTGATTACATCACTGTAGAGGGCAATAAGACGAGTTTTAGAATTAATAAAGATGCAGACTGTGATGTACCAGCAGATTTTGTATTTACCAATACTACAGATGCTCAGGAGGGATCGACATACAGTTGGGATTTTGATAACGGTGAGACAGATAATGCAGAAGGACCACATCAGATCACATACGGTGCAGCAGGATTATATACCATCACTCTGACGACCACGACACCCAGTGGCTGTGTCACGACTTCCAGAAGAAATATTAATATAGGTTCTCCAGTAATTGTCACTTCATTTCCGGATACCATATGTATCGGAGAATCGGTGAGGCTGATACAGTCCACAATTGCAGATAGTTTTTATTGGGAAGTCACAGATATCGGAATGGACATTTTTGAATTTGGAGACCAAGAGAATGATAAGAATCCTACTGTAGAATTTGCCACATCTGGGATAAAAGAATTTACACTAACCGCTATAGCAGAGGATGGATGTGAGTCAATGGCTCAACTTAGTGTTTTTGTTTCTCAGCCAAATTCAGAATATACATTAGGCCCTGATATCTCATGTACAGACGAGATATATATTACATATACAGCTAACGATCCTAATCATATGAGCTATACATTTAATAATGATGTTAACGGAGATGGCGGAAATATAGTCAGTAGTCAGTTCAGAGATTCAACATTATATGTACAACCAGAAAGGGATGAGTACTACATCAATTATCGAGATTCCACGACTACAAGACTTATAGTAACTACCGCTGCTGGATGTAAAGACACGACAGAAAATCGCTTCTTTCTGCAGAAACCAGAGGCATTTTTTATTCCAGATATTGTAGGTGGCTGTATTCCTTTTGATGTTACTTTTTCTGATCAGAGCTTCTCAGAAGAACCGATTGCCATAAGAGCATGGGACTTTGGAGATGGAGAAACTGGCTTCTTTACAGCTGATGACACATTGATTACACATACATATACAACGGCAGGTCTACACAATGTTGTGCTCAATATTACGGATGTGGAAGGCTGCAGAGATTTCAGTAGAGAAGTACAGATTGTAGCTATAGATAAGGATACGATAGAGGTTCCCGGGAGACCTGCTATTGGTAATCTTGACTTAACCATTTGCGTGGCAGATACAATCTTCGGTTCTGTATCTACAGATCAGACTAATCTTAATATCCATATAGAATCAGACGAGGGCAGATTCGACCATTGTTGGAGATCCAGGGAATTTGCCCACCCCCATCAGTATCCAGGAGTCTACCCTATTAATTTTACTGTTGAGTTTTTTAATATTTATATCGATTCGTTCCAAACAAACTTAGAAGTCAATGTCATCGGATCTCGCTCAGAAATCGGTTACAAGTTAGAATGCGATGATCCCTACACCATATTACTCAATAGCGACAAGAGCATCAATGCGGATACTTATGCCTGGTACATCGAAGATAAGATCGCTTCCGACCAGCCTGCATTTTCATACACATTCCAAGATACTGGGGATTATATGATCTATCTGGAGACAGAAGAGTCTGGTGTAGATTGCTTACACACTGACAGCACATTAGTACACATCAGAGATATTAATGCGGTGATCGACTTACCAGAAGTTGGATGTGCCACTTCACCTACTTTATTAGATGCTTCGCTTTCTCAAGATGTGCATGATGACTGTTATGCAGGATACCTATGGGAATTCGAGGATCATCGTCCACGAGAGGTCGGAGAAGACAGCTTGTACCACACGCTCTCACCTGGATTCCAGACGATTAAGTTAACCACAGAAGACATTAATGGTTGTATCGATACAGCATTTGCGACCATATCAGTATATGATATCGAGGCAGATTTTGTTGGAGATACATTGATCTGCTTACCATTAGAAGTAGATTTCACCGATCTATCTATGGCCGATACTACGCTTGTGTCATGGGAGTGGGACTTCGGGGGTGGGTCATCAACAGAAATTAATCCCAGTTATGTATTTGATGTCATAGATTATGACACGCTGTACTTAGAAGATACTATAACAGTCGGACTGCGTATAGAGGATGTCATAGGTTGCATAGACACAGTAGAGTATCTGATCACCACTTATGATATACTATCAGATATTACGATGGATAACGGGCCAGAAATATGCCAAGGAGAATCGATTACTTTTTCTGCATCAGATTATAATATCGGCGGGTCATTCTTAAATTATAATTGGGAATTTGAGAATAATGGAACCAGCGAGAGCCAGAACCCAGAGGTCACCTATGACGAAGGCGGACTTCAGAATGTTAGATTGACATTTACTGAAGATGCGACGGGATGTAGAGGATTCTTAGATACACTGATAGATGTAATGCCTACACCAATTCCTGATTTCAGTACGATATATGACGATGAGGAATTCATTTGTTTTCCGGAGCAAATAGCATTTACGAATAATTCGATTCCTAATGAGGAAGTGCTCTATAGTTGGAATTTTGGAAATGGAGCTGAGTCTAATCTCACTGATCCTATAATTCCTTTTGATAAAGGTATCTATGAGGTGCAGCTTATTGTGAGAACTTTTGATGGATGTAGAGATACAATCTCTAAGACATATGAGCTGGTAGGACCAGAAGGTAGCTTTACATTAGACAAAGATGAAATCTGCCCTGGAGAAGAAATAACATTGACTTTGGTGGATCCAGTGGATGTCACATCATACACTTGGGATTTTGGTGACGGTACGCAAGTAGATGACCAGACGCCTGTATCGCATATCTATGATCCACAATCAAGCATTACATCATTCTCTCCTACCCTAATATTGCGATCTGATGATACAGGCTGTGAGAGAGTCCAGGATATACCGATCATGCTTTCTTCTATCAATGCTGACTTCATAGACTCCACTGGCATCTGTCCAGGTGAGTTATCACTCTTTAGTAATTTTGTAAATCCACAGACGATACGATGGGAAATAGATGGACAGATCTTTGAAGATACTTCTAATCCTTCCGTAACGATTACTTCTACAAGTGACAGTGTAACTGTCAGCTTACTTGTCACAGACGTCAATGGCTGCATGGTAGAGAGACAGCGTAATGTAGCTAATCCAGACATGAAACAAAATAGCCTACAATTTCCTAATGTATTTTCTCCTAATGGAGACCTGATTAATCCTAGCTTCAATGTCGTATTTAATGACAAGGAAATAGAAGAAAGAGCCAGTGTCACCACATTTAGAGTCTATAATCGATGGGGAGAATTACTCTATGACAATAACAATCCATTAGGTGGCTGGAATGGAAATTATAATGGAGAAGTTGTACCGCCAGATGTCTATGCTTACTATATAGAAATCTCTATAGAGGGATGTAGTAATCGAAGTCGAAAGGGAAATGTTACTGTGATTAAGTAGAGATAATCAGAAGTTTTAATTTATCTTATTTGTCTTTCTGGATAGTTGGATTATTACTTTCTTTCAAGATATCTATTACTCATCCTGGATCTTCTTGATAAAGCTTTCTTGTTAATATTGGGGATATACATCAATTAGATTTGTCATAATTTTTTTGTAAAAACCATGCTAAATTTGATCAGGCTATTATACCATTTACACATCTGAGTGTCTCAAATATTGCGCTGAAATTAGTTGAGTTCAGCGTTAAAGAAAACTTGCCTTTTAGTAGGCAGGTAAGCTCGCCATTACCTGTGCCGCCTATGGCGGTAACTATGGCTATGGGCCAACTAACCACTATTATGGTTCGCTCTATTCGAGTAATTACTCACATTATTCCTTCTAATTATGTGTAATTACTGATATTATTCCTTCCAATTATGTGATTAATTTATGATTATTCGTTCGTATTATGTGAATATACTTGAATTCGACATGTTAAAAACTAATATATTCTATTGATTATCAATTAATTACATTTAAATAATAATCGATGATGCTTACCAGATAAATAAGCATAGAGATAATCAAAGAAATAAACTCATATAAAAAGAGAATTCGCTGTCCTCTACGACGACGACATTAATTAATATCCATCATTAATTAGGTAGGCTCAGAAGCTGTAGGATGGTGATCTCCGATATTATTAAATTCTTTCACTTTGTATTTCAGGACGGGACAAATACTATGCACACAAAAAAAGACTGCATCAAATTAATGATGCAGTCTTCTTACTCAAATCTCTATAATAAAACTATAACTTGATTATTCTTTTATATCTAATTTCTCCAGTTGCATACTCTAATACAACTATATGTACGCCTTGATTTAGTTCGCTTGTAGATAACTTATTGACACTACTAATAGAATTAATCGATGTCGCTAATTTCCCATCTGCGGTCAAAATATACATCTTACGTACTGTCTCAAACTCAGTAATCGAGACGGTTATATCATCTTCAAATGGATTAGGATGAATACTGAAACCTAAAGAATTATCTTTTCCATCTTGTATGAAATCTATAAGTTCTATCTCTTCAGTCTCAGTTTCTGTTTCGACTTCTTCTTTTCCGTGAGTATTATCAAACTCTATATTAATATCAAAGCTACAGCACTGTAATAAACCACATCCATCTTCTATTGTATAACTTACTGTATATGTCCCAGGGAATAGTGTATCTCCTAATCTCGGACCACCTACTTGCTGTACGTAATCACACGGCATTTCTAAGATGAAACACAGCTTCTTATCTTCTATATCATTCCACTCTCCAGTAGACATCATTTCTACATAGTCTTGATTTCCTTGATGATTATTAGGCTGGTTATTATACCAGTTAGTATAACCTAGTGACTCGCCGCTATCCCATACAAATCTACCCTCACTTCCTACATCTGTAAGACCTATATAAATAGAATGAGACATAAACTTATCAGAGATAAACTGATTCTCAGCAGCACTGCCGATAGACACAATATGACCACCTAATCTCGCTGCTCTACTGCTTGCATCGGCATAATTGTATCCTACTGTAGAAATATAATAATTAGAGCCTTCCATAGAACCTACAAAATTAAATCCTCCTATGGTTCTTGCTGATGGACACTCTTCACAAGTCCCAGAATAAGTAGGGATTTCCCACTCGACTGTGATAGGATTAATATCATCAGTCACTATATTAATATCATCTGGGCATTCTGGATGTGTTCCATCCTCTAATACATTTACGATAAAACTATAAGAAGTCATATTCCCACACTGATCGAATGCATCGTAAGTTACAATATTATTACCTACAGGGAATTCTGATGTACCAGGTCTAAAGTTAGAAGTCATAGTAACTATGGTACAATTATCATTGGCAATAGGTTCTTCCCATTGTACAACATCGCAAGTAGAGTTCACAGTCATATTGACAGGAAGATTTCCTAATGTCGGTCCGTCACTATCTCCGACAGTAATTGTCTGAACACAAGTGATAGAGCAACCTTCGTAACCATCAAATACGCCATGCCAGACCCTATTTATTCTTTGGACATCATCACATAATGTGCTCTCTGTATCATCATTCCATAATTCTAAGACTACACAACCATTAGAAGCAGTAGGAGTACCTAATGAGGCAATGCTTGTGTCATCTGATACATCTACGCAGGCATTAGGAGGACAGATTAGCTTACATTCTGGTAGCAAGGATATCTGCTGAGTACATTGTCCGATTTCCACATCACCAGTTATACTATTTAAACTTGTTGCTGTCCAGATTCTTGTTATTTCTGTCAAACAAACATTTCCTCCTACGTTATCTTTGTATGATACATTAGGTGTACCGCAATAACTGAATGCAACTGATGCAGATGGTAATCGACTCCCATCGATATCCTGAATACCACCATCAATAGTAACGTCAGGTGGACAAACCATTATAGGCTGACAGCCACCACTACCAGTCAGAGGTGTGAGCGACATCACATTAGTAAAACTGTCAGAGGAATAAGCATTAATGGATAAGAGGCATAGCAAAGCCATGCACGCTAAGTGGAATTTGTTCATGATTTATTGTTCAGATTTTTCTTAATAAGCATATCAACATCTACAGAAGAACCGTTAGTCAACATACATATACAAACATAAATTATATTTAAGTCCTATACCTCCCCTATTCGGGTGAAAAACAGTTAAAGTTTTTGACGTAGGTTTAGAAATGCTTACAAACTATAAAGCAAAAGCAAGCTGACACTAAAACACAATAGCACATAGATCACTAACAATCAATTACTTAGTTAAAGCAACAATTATATAGTGTTAGGTATAAAACTCTATAAAAAACGAGATTTCTGCTTATATGATCTAAGAAAAGTTTAACACAAATATGGTCTTAACATACTGACTATTTTTCATAACCAAAATATCAGAATACTTTAACCTTACTCTTTTGTGTTAAATAAAGGCATAATACCACGATCAAATTACCCAATATTTTTATTATCACACAAACCTGAGGTAGGAGTAATAAAAATAATAAAACAATCATCAATATAAGTGCAATTAAATTCGGGCAAAGACAAATAATAGGAACTAGAATCTTTTATAAACGAAAGTCATATTATCTTTAATTCCATCATTAGCAATGCATGATACGAAGCTTGAGGACGGTGCTCTACGACATCAATAAATCTCTCTCCGGTATATTTTGTCAGATCTGTATGGCAAACCTTTTCTGATGGTTATTAGCTTCCTTCTCTAATTCTTTGCTTTTAGGCCTTAAGAAATAAATATATAATCTAACTGACTATACTTATTCCCACCTTTGTGAAATTTGTCCATCTATCGTCTTCAGGTAATCTATCGAGAACATTCTCTAAGCCATCATGACTCAAAAGTTTTTCCAGACTGGTATCTTCGCCAGGATAATCATTCATATCTCCGACTACAACAAAGTTATCGATGTAATCTTTTTACTTCCATTTCTCATCTATTATTTCTACTACCATTTTCACCTGTTCTAATCTTCGATTTTTAGATTGTACTCGACTACCCCTCATTGATTTAAAATGATTATTGTAAATCGTCAACGTCTTACTTTTTACTTGGACAACAACTTCTAAGCAATCTCTCGAAAACAGTCATGCTGTTTTCGTTTCATTTCTTTCATGCCGATAAGTTGTAACATTGACAATCGGATACTTACTTATTACTCCCCATCAATATATCTAGAATCATGAGAATCGACTAACATTCAATGTGTATACCATTTCCCTGCTAAGTATTTTAATTTGAATCTCTCTAAGACATTTAGATTCTCGACTTGCAGACATATGATATCAGGCTTAGCTTCTTTAATTACTTTTCCAGTAAACTTTTCTGCTTCTTCATCATATAAGTTGAATGCTAAATTATTGATAAAAAAACCATCATCTGTATTAGGGTTAAAATCTTGTCTAAACCTATATCTGTCAAATAAATTCTCAAGATTAAATGTTGCAATTTTTACTTTTATATCTATTTGTAAACCCTTGATTAGTAATTTTTATCGAAATAGTAAGATCTGGATTTAAGTCAAAAAATACCTATTGCAAATTATAAATAAAAAAAAAGGAGGTGCATGCTGCACCTCCTTACCTCAATATGTATGTAACTAACTATCAGTTATACAATACAAATCTCAATAATAACAATCAATTCCTCATCCCCTAAATGGGTGGTTTTTAAGCTTATGAAAGATAAAGTGATGAAACAACTAACGATTTTAGTTTAGTTGTTTTTAGAGGAAATTAGATTGAGTTAGCTCTACGTTTTATTATTCATTTTTTTTGTCATAGAGAGGAAATAATTGGTATGATATTTTCTGAGTGTTCTGTAGTTTTAATCTTACAATAAACTTAAAAGCAATCTGATAAGGCATAACTACAAGTTGTGCCTATATTTTTTTATCACTGTAAGAGATACTTACCCACAGCAAACAATATCTATATTTCCAAATTTATATAGGGAATAATCACAGATTTTACATATTTGCAGATATACACCTAAGATCAGTGAGCCTCAAACAAAAAATAGCAAGTGTCTTATTCAAACTCCACGGATGGAAGCTTATCGGAAACCCTATACCTAAAGAAGCTCAAAGATGTGTATTTGTATTTGCGCCACATACCTCTAATTTAGACTGGTACTATGGGACATTGACCATGTACAACTGGCATCTTCCTATGAAGGTTGCTATAAAAAATACTTGGCTCAGATTTCCATTTAGCTTAGTAATCAAGCCTCTTGGGGGTGTTGCCATAGACAGATCTCTTGGGGCTGGATTATCTCAGGTGGAGAAATTGGCTAGCTTATTTAAGGATCATGATCGGATATCCTTTGTAATCACGCCTGAAGGCTCCCGCAAGAAAAAGACTAAATGGAAGACTGGTTTCTTTCATATAGCTAAGGAAGCTAATGTTCCCATAGTTATGCTGAAGGCACATTTTATGGACCATACTGTAGAATTTGGTGAAGTATTACATCACACGGATGGCTTAGATACAGTCATGACAAAAATGATGGACTTCTATTCTGACTGCGGACCTATCTATCCTGAGAAATTTGCATTAGACGAACGATACAGCTAACAAGAGATCAAGTATTACCAATAGATCTCAGCGCAATCGAACAAGGCTGAGAAAAACGGAGTATAGTATAAAAAAAGAAACAAATGTCTGACTCAGTCGTAAAAGAAAAAATAGAATCTGTCTCACAAGACCTAATAGATACAGAACAGAAAAAGATAATTGCTACCGCCACAGCTAAGGCATCCACGATAGCCGCATTGCCTATACCGTTAGTAGATGTGGGGGGTGTGGTTCTGGTCCAAATAAGCATGGTAAAGAAATTAGCTAAGTCTTACGGTATTGAAATAAAAGAAAATGGAAAGCTCATCGTTTCCACATTATTAACTTCCATCATCGTAAAGTTAATCTCAGAAGCAGCGGGGTCATTAGCAGTTAGTACTAATGTAGAAAAGATATTCGGAGAGTCTCTAATTAAGGCTTCCATTTGTGGATTTTTTACGACTGTGATTGGAGATGTGTACAAGCAGCAATTTGCCATGGGCGAATCGATAGATGATATAAATATAGATTCATTTATAGATTACTTTAAAAGCTCTATATCTACAGACAAATTTTCCATAGACAATATAAGCAATACCATAGTCGATAGCGCTTTGGAGAAAGTCGGAATGTAATATCTACATTAGAAAATAAACCATAATGAACACAATCATAAGCATTTTAGTAGGAGGACTAGCATTTTATATAGGTGGACTCATACTGTCAGGCGTGCAAATGAAAAATTTTGTGCAATGTATAATAGTAGCTGTAGTCGTTGCCGTCTTAGATTTTACTTTAGGAAACTTTCTTAAGATCGTGACTCTGGGTATCCTCTCCTTAGGTATATTCACCTGGTTACTTAACGCGATCCTTATACAGGTCGCTGACTGGTTTTTAAAAGGTTTCGAAGTGAAGAATTTCTGGTGGGCATTGGCCTTAGCAGCAGTGGTCAGCATCACTGGCGGAGTTATCGGCGGTGTAGTGCAGTAGACTGAAAATTAGCTAAAACTCAAATGATTACACCTTATACCAATCTAAATTTTTGATCCACTTGTTGGTATGAGTAGTTGCATATAAAGTGGTAGGTGATCCGATCCGATATTTTCTTGCTTCTCAAATTTGATAAGTTTAATCTCTTTACTGCAGAATACATTATCTATAGGAATCCGAAAGAAGGGCATGTATGTAGGAAAGGTCGGGTGTAGACCACGACCTTCTCTAAGGTCTCTTAGTTTACTTATTTTCTTGAATTTTCTGACAGCCTTACTCCAGCCTACATCATTGAGATCACCCAGAACTATATTTATTTCACTATGTGGAAGTGCCTCGATCTTCCGAGCAGCAGTGATTAATTCGAAATCTTTAGGCTTAGATGATAGTACCTCACCTGGAATAGGAGGCTCAGGATGTAATCCTATAATTCTTACATGCGTCCCATCTATTACGTGCATGGCCTCCGTGGAAGGAATATTATCTTTCACTAAGTAATTAATCTGTGCCTCTACTAATGGAATCTTACTTAAATATAAGATGCCGTACGTATCGTCCCTCAGTTCTTTTATTTCATAGGCATAATCCTTTCTCACAGTATCTATAGAATCATACCATTTTTCGCTTAGCTCTAATAACAATATTATATCTGGCGACAGCAGCTCGACTAACTCCACTAAGGCACCGTACTCTTCATTCTTCTGCAATACGTTAAACACCAGAAGAGAAACCGCAGCGCCTTGATCATTATTTGCAGCGTCACATATTGACTTAGGTGCAATCTCAAGAAATGGTCCTATAGAGTATAGACAAACAACTATGGCAATCAACAATCCTATGATGAGTAGAAAACCCACACTGCTCTCCCAATAACCTAAGAATAATAAGACAACAAGAAATATTACGTTATATAAAAGATAATATGGACGTATATTAATCTGAGTTCTCACGAGCCAATACCTGCTATCCCACATAGGTAATAGAGTACCTATAATGCCTATTGTAGTAGCTATGATTAAGAAAATATTCAAGATGCACTTATATGTGATTAAAAATAGAACAATTATGAAGACTCTTGTTATAATAAGTCATATTATAGAATCTATGTTTTACCTCATATAATACTGCATTAGCTTGTACATGAGCGTTAGTTATATAGAATATCTAATTTCTTTCGATCTATCTCATTGTCTATGCTACTTTTATAATCCATCTTTAGTAATTCCAATTCTCCAATAATAACCTTCATATACCTACTTTCCTTGCGAGATTGAGATTTTAGATATAAGAGCATCGAGATGAGCGATTTCATTAAGATCACATCATGCTTACAATACTGCCTATATGATGCTAACACCTCATACATAAGTTCCCCAAAGTTAATCGTCGCGAGTTCTACCTTATACTGCCCATTGTCTGTGATATAGATTTCGCTATCTGGAAGTTGCATCCGTAATGCTAATAACTCTGACAAATAATCTATGGTCATTAAGGCTGTGCCTGGATCATTGATTCCAGGAGACATTGCCTTGACCCCCACTTCTGTTATTTGCTTTATTCCAATGGTATAATTATTATCAAGGTTATGGTTATTGGATAATATAATCGCTCCCAATATATCTCCTTGCTCCTCCTCAGATAATTTTCCATCGTATCCGATGATAGGCATATTGTTAAGTATGTATGTACCCTTATTAGACAATACCTTGATATTTACACCTGCGGATACCGACGTCCTGAGAAGCGTGTCTACATTAGCCCTTTCCATATAACCTACCCTTTGACTATAGATGTATTGCCATTTACTATCTTCCTCGACTAGGGAGTCTATATCCATATCATTTTCCTCAATATTCTTAAGCAGTCTCGACTTGGTTGTCTGAAATATACTTTCCAGAATATTATTAATCTGTATTCCTGTGCTTATGGAATGTATAAAAAACACAAACAGACCTAATGACAAAATACCAAATATTATCCCAAGCAGAATCGAGAATCCATTGAGTGTGTACTTGTCACCCGATGGTAATATGCTAATCAATACGATTATATTATAAATAATTGTTCCCAAATAAACACCCAGAACTATCTGATTTTTCTTATCGGATATCAAGCCAGGAAGCAGTCTCGGAGAAAAATTAGAACTGGCCTGATTCAATAATACCATTACCATAGAGAAACTAAATACTGTAAGAGATATGACACTGCCGATAATCGTAGACTGAATCGCTCTAGCTGTATCAGCATTATTAATGACCAGATAGGAGAAATTCTCAACTAAGAAGGACGTCATCTCCGCATCTTCCACATTAAGCATGATAAATGCCATGAACATAAAACTGAGAGATATCAAAGACGGATAGAATGCGATACTTGTCGTTATGTCTGAATAGACTTTATCTATCCAATTCTTGATTTTATTCACCATTTAATCAGCTATTTGACATCTTCTATTATAGTCCAAATGTAATAATTTCTTACAGCGTTGCTCTTGCATGCATATATTCCACATACAGCAGCTTAATAACGAACAATCTGGTTCAATCTAAGTAACAATATTAAATAACATACTAATGAAATATACTTTAATAATACTATTATCAGCAATGACCACTCTTATTTCTGCCCAAACTCTTAAGTACGGCAGCGGTAATATTTCCTTCGAAGATAGGAATATCGAAACGATCGACGTTATCCTGGAACCTGGAGTATCTACGATAAAGGACAAATTCGAGGATTGGATGGACGACAATTATGATGTCGACTTAGATGGAAAGAAACTTCTATTTTTCGACAAGGATATTATGAAGGCTGAAGATGTTCTTATCCCTGAAATTTCCCGAAAGAAAAAAATTACTCTACTGGTCAAAGTAGATGAAACAAGGAAAGGTTCTACGAAATTAAATGTCTTCGCAAAATTCTTAGATGACACCTACCTGACATCAGATGCATATCCTGCAGAGCACAAAGCACTCAGAGGTATAGTCTATGACTTCGTAGCAGAGTATCTCCCCGAATATTACATGGAGCAAGTAGAAGACACTGAAGAGGAGATAGATGATCTTGCTGAAACTCGTGAGGACATTCAAAATAAGATAGATAATAACAAGAAGAAAATAATTGAACTACAAGATAAAAATGTCGAATTAAATAATAGACTTATTAAAAACAAAAAAGACCTAAAAACCACCAAAAAAGAATTACAACAGGATAACAAAGAACTTAACTCTGTTAAAAAGAAGGTAAAAAAACTTAATAAGAAATAGTTATGAAAAAGTCGAATCTAAAAAAAAGTGAGGTGAAATATTTTACCAAACTACTGAAGCTTGAAAGAAAATCAAAGAAAAAAGAATTAAAAACTTTAAATAATCTGGTCAAAGACCAAAAGGAATTTATCAAGAATTCTGATATGACCTATGACAGTGACGCTTCCAAAATAAGGAACAGAGAGATGCTTAAGAATATGCGAAGAAGAACCCGTGCTAAACTAAAAGATTATGACAATGCACTCAAAAAAATAGATAACGGTACATATGGCATTTGTGATCGTACGGGAAAGAAAATCTCCAAACAACGTCTGATGGCTATGCCAGAAGCTACCACATGCGTTTCGAAGATAAGTTAACACAAGAACTTGTTTTAAAAAAATACAACAACAGAGATGTCCCAAATTGCGGCATCTCTTTTTTATTTTCACGAAATCAATAAGGTTCCTATTAGAATCGCGATTAAAATCGAACTAAAACATTAAGCTATTAGTAAGATATACGTAAATAATCTTTTAACCCCGATCGTCACTTAATTTATAAATCGAAGTATGACGATCACTCAAAAAACTTTTATCATGCTACGTTTAATAATTACACTTTTAGTTGTCGCTTTGATTGCTGGAATCTTAGGTTTTGGAGGTGTTGCAGGAGCAGCCTCAGGTATTGCTCAGATCGTTTTCTACATTTTCATCGTACTTTTCATTATCTCATTAATTAGTAAAGTACTTAAGAAAGCATAATCAAAGCTTATAGTATTCGACAAAGGATTAAATAAAGAGTCAGCAGTTAGCTGACTCTTTATTTTATTCATGTCAAGTAAATACATAGAACATTATCTCTCATATGTAACAAAGCAGATATACAATTGTCTGCAGGTTGCCTATCTCGATGATAATAAATATGAGAATATAACCGAATAGCGATTTTATGGTCTAATACGATCATTTTTATAAAAGCTATATTAGACTAATGAAGTAAATTAGCGATTACAATTTATAATAGATAATTAATCATACGACTTGCCAATGTTTTTCAAAAGTTTAATACAAACCATTAAGACATTTCTTAAGGATGACCCGATGACGTATGCGGCCTCACTGGCATTCTATACCTTGGCGTCTCTTCCTGGCATACTCCTAATATCACTTAACATTCTCAGTACAGCTTATCAGAAAGAGAATGTCAAAGAATCTCTACTATCACGCCTTAGTGGCTATTTAGGTCCTAATAATATAGATCAAATGGAGACCATACTTGATAACACTATGGTTAGTACTGAAAGTTTCACAGCTCAGATTATAGGATGGAGTGTATTAGCATTCAGTGCAACGACAGTATTCATGTCATTACAGAATGGGATTAATAAAATTTGGAATGTAAAGCCCGCGGCCAATGGGGCAATTATAAGACTTATAATAGACAGATTTCTATCTTTAGCTATGCTCATTAGTGTAGGATTTATACTAATTGTCTCACTTATCATGGACTCGCTTATAGCTTTGCTTAATAATTGGATCATGACTAACTTTAGCGATAGCCTATCCATTTTTGTAGTGTCTATCGAGGTCATGCTTTCATTAGTTATTAACGCTTCCGTATTTGCATTAATTTACAAGATTCTTCCAGATGCTAAGACCAAGTGGCGCTATATCTGGAAACCTGCACTCACAACGGCATTACTGTTTCAGATCGGTAAGATCCTTATAGGTCTGTACATAAGTACGACTGATGTCGGAAGCGCATATGGAGCCAGTGGTTCACTGGTGGTTTTCTTATCATGGGCATACTATTCTTCCGTTATAATCCTGTTTGGTTCTAAGCTATCATATGAGTATACTCTACAGCACGAAGACATGATCGAGTCTATGGAACATGCATCATTTGTAAAAGAGAAAGAGATGAACGAAAATTCTGTTAAAACGAATGATCTACAAACCAAGGAAATGACTTGATTAAGTTATATTTGGTGCATGTTGCACTTAAGTGACTTCGCATAGATAACTTAGGTACACCTTAGATATTTAAGGATCATTTTTCTCATTACCGAAGTAAATTAAAGAGACAGATCGAGCACCAATGGCTATCAAAAATAAATATATAAAATGGATCACCTATATCCTTTTGTTATTATTGATTCTCACAGTGTTATCCTACCTTCTCATACAACTACCTGTAGTACAGAACTTTGCCAAGAAAAAGATTCTAACGGCTCTATCCGAAAAGTATGAGGCTAAGTGGAGCATCGGTGATCTTAGAGTCAATTTTTTTGACAGTGTAGAAGCTGATGATTTACTTTTTTTAGATCAGAATAATGACACATTGTTTTCTGCAGATAAGTTGCTATTAGACATAGGTATATTTTCATTATTTGATAAGCAAGTCACCTTAGATGAGATAGTGTTAGCGAATGCCAGACTCAAAATATATGAGGACTCAGAAGGCATTATGAACTATCAGTTTCTAATTCCAGAATCAGATACCTTACCTTCCCAAGAAGTGACACGAGACTCTACCAGTAGTTGGTCATTCGACCTCAATAAAATAATTCTACTGCAAAGTGAGATCGACTATATAACTTCAACACAAAAACTGTATGTCAAGCAGTATAAGCTTCAGTTAGATATTAATAAATTAGACATAGACAAGAAGGCAATTTCTACCGAGGAACTTCTGATAGACAAGCTCACTGTAGACTATGCGTCATCGTCACAGGATAGCGGAGCATCAGAATTTAAGTTGCCATATATGGACTGGGCTATCATAAGCAATCGTATAAATCTTAGTGATGCAGAATTGGTCATCAGAAATAGCCCTAATGACATCACAGCTAAAAACATAAATCTCCAATTAGACGATCTTAACTATTATGAAAACACGGCATCAATATCTATAAAACAACTCCAAGCCAAGCTTGATAATCAGATAGAATTACAAAGCACCAAAGCAAATGTGAAAATAGATAATGATATCATATATAGCACAGGTCTCAATATCAAAACAAATAAAGATAAAGTGACACTCGAAGAAGGCATTTTTGATTTAAATAAAAATTCTTACGTCACTAAAAAACCATTTATACAGGTGCATCATAGCACGTTACAAAACTTTAGTAAATATATACCCAAGACTATCAATCTCGAAAAAAGTGCAAATCTAAAACTCTCAGCTAACGCATTAAGCTATAATCCAAATCTCCTCTCGGCAAATGGACTTGACCTCAGTTACGGAGATGCCATTACTGTACAAGGCAATGCTAATATAACAGCTGCGAATGGTCAATTTGACAATCCGCAATACCTAAAGGCTGATCTGAATTCATTGTATCTAGATCTGCAATCAGCAGATAGAATACTTAACTCTATCACTATACCTGACAGCTTATCCCAATATAAAAACCTTACAGCGGAAGGTCAAATAGAGGGCAATAAAGAAAAATTAATAGTCAATAATTTCACATTAGTCATAGATGATGTATTCTCAGCTAATGCTTCTGGAACTATCAATAATGTTAACAACTCTGATCAGCTGTCCTACGATCTTAAGTTATCTAATGTACGTACTAATATTAGTCAACTCCCGATACCTCCAAATGAAAAATTAGCAATAGATAGCTTAGGTATACTGAAGTTTGACGGAATCATAATAGGTGATCGGAATACAATCAAATTAGATGGGAAAATGCAATCTGACTTAGGTGGCTTAGCAGCAGATATAGAATTAGGAATTGCTGAAGGATTAGATAGTATTTCTTATGACGGAACACTTACTCTGGAACAGTTCTCTTTAGGGACTTTTCTTAAAAATACTAACTTAGACAAGATCACTATTACAACAGACATAGAGGGCAAAGGAATCGATGCAGAAAATCTAAACTCTAATATAAGAGGTGACATTACAGACTTCTCATTTCAAGGCTACAAATACGACAAGATTTCTATTAATGCTGTGATAAAAGATAAAAGCATAGACGGAGCCATATCTCTCGATGATAAGAATTTGAAGCTTGACTACAGTGGAGTAATAGACATATCTGAAGACTACACAGTACTTGATTTTGTAACAACTATTGATTCACTTAACCTAATGCCACTTGGACTAATAGAGAAAGATATCAGCGTAAGTGGCACTGTGACCTCTAAATTCTACCTTCCACTTAAGCCAGGTCAGGACGGTAGTATAGAAATAAGCAAACTAAGATTATCTAACCCCAATGATAGTTACTCAGAAGATTCCGTTCAGATCATTGCCAGAAGAACTACTGACAGTACATTCGTGAGCATAGATAGTGAAGCATTAGAGTTGTCAATAGAAGGCGATTATAGTGTGCAAGAAATTCCTCAGGCCATAGCCCAACTGATGAGTGTATATATGGCTGAGGACACATTGTTAACAACATCTTTGACTAGCCGGTCCATGAATCTCAAAGCTAAGGTGAATACTTTAAAGCCACTAGATATTATTATGGCTGAGAACTTAGTACAAGCTAAATCTATCTTAGCAGATGTGGATATAGATTACGTCAATTCAGAAATTAATGGCACTGTTTCGATGGATAGTCTTTTCTATGAGGACATATTTTCTGAGAGAGTAGATATTAAGGCACAGACGACTGATAATGTTTTGGATCTAAATATGGCAGGTAATAACAATGTATATAAAGGTATAGAACTTGCGATATTGACCGCAGATAATACTCTCTTTCAGGGACAATTAAAAAGTACATTTACAGCAAAGGAATATGATGCATTACCTAAAATTAAATTCTCGACATTACTACAATTGGATCAGGATACGATGGAGATAACTCTGGAAGATAGCCTTGTCCTGAATAGTAAAGATTGGATCGTCCAGGATGATAACTCTATAAAATTCTATAACGGAAAGCTAGTCGTCGATAATTTTGAACTGACAGATAATAACGAGTATCTCAGAGTACAAAGCGAATCCGCAGATGGAAATAACCTTAATATAGATTTCAAAAATTTCAATATCAGCCAGTTCACCACCCTTCTGACAGGTGAGCCATCAGACCTGACAGGCAACATAGATGGAACGGTAGAGATTAAAGATATGCAGAGTGACATCTATTATATAATCAATCTCAAGATAGACGAAATTGTATATGATTCGACATCAGTAGGCGTCCTTAATATCAATGCTGACGCAGACCCTATAACCAATACTATATACTCAGAACTTAGCCTTATAGGCCCATCTAATGATGTTGTGGGAAGTGGTACTTATAATACCGAAAGTACAGAGGCCGACTTTAAGCTTGATCTTAATTCATTTGAGATGCGATTATTAGATCCATTCCTAGCTGATATCATCAGTGATAGTGAGGGACTAATCTCAGGTAAGGCAGCATTATCTGGCTATATACAGAAGCCTACAGTGGAAGGTTCTGTAACATTAGACAAGGTCATTACCACTATGGTAGCTAACAAGAGTCGCTATGGTATCGATGAGCATACGATAATGTTTGATAATAACTCCATCGACATAGGCATACTGGACATTTTCGACGAGCAAGATAATTACGCGACTTTGACTGGTAACATCTATCATAATCAGTTAGATAATATTATCGTAGATATTGTAGTAGAGACAAGCAAGTTCATCTTTCTTAATACTACAGACTCTGATAACCCTGTATTCCATGGACACCTTATCTTAGATGCTGTAGGAACGATTTATGGTCCACCTGACCTTTTAGATGTAGACGTCGTTGCAAGAACATTAGAAAATTCTGCGATTACCATTTCTCCATTCTCTGTAGATCAGTTTCTGATAGAGGAAGACTTTATTACTTATGGAAAACCTGAAGAGTACCTGGACCTGACTAACGAGTATCTGCTAAAGTTAGCGCAGCAATATCCATTTAATGTCAATTTATTGTTAGATGCCACAGATGATGCTGAGCTCACCTTTATTGTAGACCCTATATCTGGAGATAAAATCGTAGGAAAAGGAGCAGGTAACTTAAGGATCAAACTAAATCCTGTCGGTGAACAAGAAATTTTTGGCATTTATACTGTGAGTGAAGGATCATATGATTTTTCTTATGGAAATTTTGTCAGCAAAGAATTTCTCATAGAGGAGGGTGGAACAGTTAAGTTTAGTGGTAATCCTCTCGATGCCATACTCGATATAGAAGCCGTATATAGCGCATACACCACTACGTATGAACTTGTAAAGGATATCCTTCCTGAAAACGAAAATCAAGGTCAAGCCAATGCGGCAAAAAGAAGGACTAACGTTAATGTATATCTGTCGATTGCTGGAACGTTAGACCAACCAGAAATATCTCTGGATATTAAAGTACCAGATCTACAGTCTTCATCACTGGTTAATGAAATAGATCGTAAATTAAATGATCTACGTAGTGACCCTAACGAGATGAATAGTCAAGTTTTTGGACTCTTACTTTTCAATAGTTTTGTGTTGTCCACTAGCAATTCTTCAGGGATCGGATCTATAGGCGGCAATATAGCTCTGAGTAGTATATCTAATCTCATATCTAATCAGCTAAATAATCTTGCAGGGAAAGTCATACAAGGTGTAGATGTCAATATCAATGTAAACTCTTACGACTCCGACTACGTCAATGATGGTGCTGGAGGCAATGTCACTGAGATAGGTCTGCAGGTCAGTAAGCAATTATTTAATGATAGACTATCCATATCTGCTACTGGAAATGTCAACTTAGCGGAAGGCAATGAAGCAGGGGCCTACTCCGGATTCTTAGGTGATTTCGTATTAGAATATAAACTAACAGGGAATGGAAAATATCGTGTCAGAGTATTCAGTAAGAGCGATTACGACAGACTCCTTAATGAGAATACGAATCGGAATGGTGTCAGTTTATTCTTCAAAAAATCATTTGACTCCAAATTAAAAAACTAAACTGGATAGTAAATCACATATCGCCATAATCATCAGTCTCATTACCATAGGCTTAATGACCAGCTGCAGTCTCACTAAGAACTTAGAGGACAACGATCTTGTCTACATGGGTACAGAAATAGAATTGCTAGACAAGCAGCAAGCTAAGAGTATCGAGCGATTCCAATATAATATAGATCTCATACCGCCCACTCCAACTCGAACAGGAATAGGAAATGTATATATAGGACTTTATAATATATTTAACAATGCAGAGAAGAAGGGGTTTAAGAATTGGGTAAGAAATAGATTAGGAGAAAAACCAGTCATTTACAAAAATGAAATGATAGACAAGACAGAGGCTAAGTTAGGTTTCTATCTTAATGGTAAGGGATTCTTTTCTCATAATATCAATTGTGATACTTCCACCCAAGATCGAAAAATCAATATAACTTGTGACATCACATTAGGAGAGCGTTATAAAATCGACTCATTAATTTTTCCAATAGACACAACATATATAGCTTTAGAGTTAGATGAGCAACTGAAGAGGGCTATCTTAAAAGAAGGTAATTATTATGATCGTGATCGATTAGAGTTTGAGAGATTGCGATTAAGTACACTGGCTGGAGACTTAGGCTTTGCGGACTTCGGTGTAAATAACATATACTTCTACGTCGATTCCGCTAAGACTAATAATATGGTAGATATCTACACGGAAGTGTTACAACCTACTGACTCTACTTATCACACGAGATATCTCTTAGATAGCATTAAGGTATATACAAACTACACCATCAACAGACCCTCCAATGAAAACGTCATATCGACTCAGGTAAGCGATAATCTTACCGTATATGAGGACCAACAGTACCTGAGTCACACATTATTAGATCGATTAATTATAGAAGATCCAGACTGGTATTATAATCGGAGCTTAGAGAAGAAATCCATTAATAGACTTCTCGATCTCGGCTTGTTCCGATTTATAAATGTAGTGAATCAACCCAGCCCCTCTGGTGATAAGGCTCATATAGTGCAGAATATATATCTCACGCCTGACAAGATGCAAGGCATATCTGGTGAAGTAGAAATTAATAATCGATCGGGTAATTTTTTAGGTACGGGAGCATCGATTAATTATGAGCACAAGAACCTTTTTCACCATGCTGAGAGATTAGATATTTCGTTAGGTGGGCAATTAGAGACACAATTTGGTGATGGTCTGAGTCTTATTAATTCTTCTGATGTCAATGCAAGTGCAGAACTTGCAATTCCCAGATTCATCGTCCCATTCTTCACTATCAAAGAAGGAAAAAATTATGTTCCTCGTACGGTGATCAAATTAAACTACACCTATCAAAGGAGAGTACAGTTCTATACGTTACAGAGTCTCTCATCTAAGTATGGTTATAAGTGGAGAGAATCGTCCACTAATCTACATGAGCTATATCCTATCAACCTTAATCAAGTCAGAGTGACGGATAAGACTCCAGAATTCCAAAATCTACTTGACGATGATATAAGGCTATCCAGATCATTTGATGACATTTTGATTAGTGGATTGCAGTATTATTTTACCTTCTCAGATCAAGATAATCTTGCAGACAAGCGATACCAATTCTTCAGAGCAGAAGTAGAAACAAGTGGCAATATTCTAAGCCTCATAAGTGGCGCTGACAAAGCTAATCCTAAAGATATAGCAGGGTTGAGATTTGCACAATTCGGAAAATTAACGCTTGACTACAGGCGATACTTTCCATTACGCAAAGGAAGCATAGCCACACGTACAATAATAGGCATCGGAGCTGCTTATGGCAACAGCGAAGAGCTACCTTACATTAAGCAATACTTAATAGGTGGATCTAATAGTATACGAGCATTCCGACTGAGAGGATTAGGCCCAGGACTCTATTTCCCTCCCACAGGAATTAACACTCCCATAAGTTCGCAATTAGTCGATCAGACAGGTGATGTAAAATTAGAAATGAATGTAGAATATCGATTTCCTATATTCAACTATTTAAAAGGGGCCTTATTTGTAGATGCAGGAAACATATGGCTTCTTAACAGTAAAGAAAGATCAGAAGGCAATTTTAGCTTTAAGGATTTCTACACACAATTAGGAGTAGGCACTGGATTAGGTTTTAGATTAGACTTCGGTTTCTTTCTGATTAGATTAGACATTGCATTTCCACTCCGAGCACCTACGCTTAATGGATTTGATTGGCAATTCTCTGACATTGCAATACACAAAGGGTCATGGCGAAGTGACAACCTAAGGTATAACTTGGGCATTGGATATCCATTTTAGAGGATTAAAGATTTAGCATCATATGTTGATTATCAATATATAACGCATATTATAATTCTATAATATATAGAACCAAACTCCAACGATCCTACATCGAACAATAGCTCACTCTCCGTAGTATCTTAAGAAATGAACCACTAATGGATCAAGAGGACTTTTCTAATCAACTATCGTCAAGCTACAGTAACCTGACTGACAAGCTATCAGAATGGTTTAATGCTATAATACTAATTCTACCCAATATGCTCATTGCTCTCTTTGTGGGTTCGTTGGCGTATTTCTTTTCTAAATATGTGAGAAAGTTAGCTGTAAAAGCAGCTACCCGAATCACTAAAAATCAAACAGTACTAAATCTCGTTGCTAATCTGACGACAGTCATTTTTGGTATTATTGTACTTTTCCTCATTCTTTCTATTCTTAATCTTGGTGATACAATTAATAAGATTCTAGCAACTGCAGGTGTACTTGGTCTGGCTGTCGGTCTCGCCTTACAAGATCCTATGAATAACCTTTTCTCGGGCGTCTTCATGTCAGTAAGAAAGCTCTATAAGATAGGCGATCTTGTAGAAACTAATGATTACTTCGGGACCATTGTAGATATAGACCTCAGAGCAACAAGACTTAAGCTGCCTACTGGTCAGAGAGTCATCATACCTAACAAAGACGTAATACAGAATCCATTAAAAAACTTTTCCGCTTCTGGTGAGAGAAGAGTGGATCTCACATGTGGCATCAGTTACGGAGACAATATAGATGCAGTAGAGAAACTTGTTACTGAAGCTGTTAAGAATATAGAAGGAATACAGAAGAATAAAAGCATAGAGTTTATGTACACAGAATTCGGAGATAGCTCGATTAACTTTTTGGTTAGATTCTGGATTAATGAAACCAATCAGGGTCAATATCTCAAATATAGATCTAAGGCCATCATTGCCATAAAGAAATCATTTGACGATCATGACATTATGATACCATATCCTATAAGGACTTTGGATTTCGGAATTAGAGGAGGTGTATCGCTATCCAAAATGATAGAGACTAAAAAGCAATTTTCTCAAAACGGAAGCCATTCTTAGATATAGTTATATACTTATCAAAAAATAAAGCAATATTTCAATCATTAAAGAAGTAAAATGAGATCGATAAATATCACAGAGGGGATAATATTTCCTAAATTAAGAAATATCATTCAGAGCGATATTGAATTTCTTGACGACATGCTTTCTGCACATAAACCAGAGGATGACGTCTATGAATTAATAGATAGCTTAAAAGATGCAAAGTTAAATATCATGGAATTAATCCCTGGCGATTTTGATGGAACTGAGAGAGTGCCATCGCCTCCCGATCAAAACCAAATTACTGCATATGATATGCATGACTCTAGGGAAGTAAGAGATAGGTCTAAATTAGTAGATATGTTTTATACACTTGAAAAAGATCAGATGGAATATATCAAAGACGTGCAAAAGTCTGACGAAATCCCCGATAGCTTAAGTAATCAATTATCAAAGATCTTAAATATATATATATCCATCAATGATCAGTTATTAAGATCTAAGATGACCCAACGTTTCGATAGAATAGTAATTTGAATTTTTCTAAATGCCTTATCCCATTTACATTTAAAAATATCGTATAGATATTCTGAATTAAATTAGTTAAGATCAAGGCATGAATATAAGGTATGATTGCTGACGAATCGATGATGATACTGCTCGAAATCAGTGAATCATAATCGTGGGTTTGCTGACTATAACTATAGTTATGGAGAGAATGCCTTCCTACAATGGAGCTAGGTATTTTTAAGCGCTGAGATTAGCTAATTCCAAACAGACATGCGACATTCTAATGTCTAAATGCTATCAAATAATTAGTTCAGCTGTCTAATCAAACCCTCTTGCATGACAGTAGATATAAGCTTACCGTCTCGCGTGAATATCCTACCGTAGCCCATTCCTCTCGAATTAGAAGCAGAAGGACTATCTATACTGTATAATAACCATTCCCTTATATCAAAATCTCTATGGAACCACATCGCATGATCCAAACTCGCAATGAATAATTTTCGCAAATCCAACTCATGGCTATGAGGATACACTGCAGTGAGTAAGAGGTCATAATCAGAAGCATAGGCTAATAATTGGTGTTGCATGGGGAGTGTCATAACTATATCTTCTGTGACCTTCATCCACACATTACGAATGATATGTCCCGTATTAGAACTATTAAAATCCAATAGATTCTCAGGTCTAAATTCATAAGCATACTGAACCCTATTCTTTATCTTATGATATACATCTGGCATGGTTTCTTTGATCGCCTCAGCCTGCTGCATATCTGTCAATAAAGTCTCTGGATCCAAAGAATCAGGCATAACATTCTGATGATCTACTCCAGATTGCTTCTTCTGAAAAGAAGCTGCCATTATGAATATTACCTTACCGTTCTGCGAAGCAGAAACTCTCCTGGTAGTAAAACTTCCACCATCTCTCAGAACATCCACGGAATAGATAATAGGTAAATCCACATTACCACCTAAGATAAAATATCCGTGTAAAGAATGTGCTATCCTCTCCTCTGGTACCGTCTGATAGGCAGCACTTAGTGCTTGTCCCAGTACCTGACCACCAAAGACTCGCTTCCACGGCGTCATGAAGTTCTGCCCCCTGAACAGGCATGTATCGAGTTTCTCTAAGGATAATAAATCTATCAGTGACTTCAGATCTTGCATATGATTATATCTTCTGTGTAAATGTCAGGCAAAGATGCCATTTACATAATGGACTTGTTTATTTAATGTTCAAATAATTAAAACATCTGTTATCAATTAAATTTGATCACTGACCGAAAACATATTACAGCATTATAGAGTTTAATCAATTCTTTTGTACAATTTACATGCAATAAATACATCATGGCAGAAAGATATATCTCTAAGCAAGAAATAGACGAATTAGACAAAATCCACAGAATTAATCTGATTAACTCTATCACAGGTATTAAGCCTGCTAATCTAATCGGGACACAAGACAATAAGGGTATAACTAATCTTGCCATATTTAGCTCGGTGGTACACATGGGAAGTAAGCCGCCACTGATAGGAATGGTCTCCAGACCCTCCGGGGAGGTAGAGCGGCATACAATAGATAATATTATGGAAACACACCGTTATACGATAAATCATATTCCGATCTCTCATGCCATAAATGCTCATTATACTTCTGCTAAATTAGAAAAGGGAACTTCAGAGTTCGATGCTTGTGGGTTCTTACCCTCTTATGTAAAAGATTTTGATGCTCCTTTTGTCAAAGAAAGTACGATCAAGTTTGGATTAGAATACAGAGAATCGATACCCATAGAACTGAATGGCACTGTACTGATCATAGGAGAGATCACACATATACTTATAGAGGAAGATTGTATCAGTGAAGAATATTATATAGATCTACAAAGAAGTGGCTCAGCCGGTGTCTCTGGCCTTAATAGTTACTATAATCTGCAGTATTTAGATTCTTATCCATATGCGAGATCTGAAAATATACAAGAAGCGCTTTCAAAACCTGCAAGAGATCCACATCATTGAGTGTAGGTTAATTTGTAAATAAACAATCGTGAAAAAACAATACCTCCCATCTAAAATCTGTATCGTCTGTAAGCGTCCATTTGACTGGAGAAAGAAGTGGGCTAAAGTATGGGATGAGGTGATGTACTGCAGTGAGAAGTGCCGAAGAAATAAAAACCTTATGGCACCTAAATAGCTATTCAGTTATTATAATCAAAACAGAAATGGTGTATTAGAACTCTTTATACTGACGACAGAATATCTATTGCACAATGGAAGTTGAATATTAGTGCAATACAAAAAAGTCAAGAAAGTAATTATTATCATTACATGTGGAATCATTCTATACACATTTGTCAACTACGGAAGATCTATATATATATGCCAGTAGTTAATAATGTTACAACAAAAGAAACCGTCGAGTCTATCCATGACAAGTTATCTGATAATGTATATACAAGACTGAGCCGAGAACTTGCAGATATCGGGCTGACGGGGTTACCGAATAACTTGAGTATTGTGGCATTTAAAAGAGAGAAAATACTTGAGCTATATACCGCAGTCAACGGGATGCATCATCTTATTAAACAATACCCATTCTTTGCAAGCAGCGGTCTCATCGGACCTAAACTTAAAGAAGGAGACAAACAAATTCCAGAAGGTATCTATCAGGTAGAATACCTTAATCCGAATAGCAAATTCTACTTGTCTATCAAGGTCAACTATCCTAATGAATATGACAAACAGAAAGCAAAAGAAGACAATCGGAATGATATCGGCTCTGATATATTTATCCACGGTAAGGATGTAACAGTAGGTTGCATACCATTGGGAGATACAGCGATAGAGGAAGTATTCCTATTAGTGTCTCAGTCGATAGATCATGAGATAGAAATTATTATTGCACCGCATGACTTCAGGTCAGATCCAGAATATCCAGTGATTACATCTGTAGACTGGTCTGCTGAACTGTACGGAAACATTACCAATCGACTTAAAGATTACATCTCATTATGATCCGAGTAATTGTCTATATCGTTTGTATAATAATCTGCTTAGGTGCTTGTCGCAATGATGCAAAATCACTTCCTGATAGGCAGAAAGTAGAACTAAGCAATGGAGCAAATACAAATCCCATATTAAACCCTAATGGCAAAATTTTGTCAGAAAGATTCTCCCCTCCTGAAGGATATCACCGTATAAATATAGAACCCGAAAGTTACTCGCAGTACCTCAGAACATTACCGCTCAAAGCTCATAATGAATCCGTACAGTACTTTGATGGAAATATTAAGCACAATAAGCAAGTCTATACTGCTGTCGTAGATCTAAGTATAGGTGACAAAGACTTACATCAATGTGCTGATGCTGTGATTAGATTACGTGCAGAATACTTATGGCGGAACAAATATTATGATAAGATACATTTTAATTTTACCAATGGTTTCCGAGTTGACTATACTGAATGGGTATCAGGCAAGAAAATGCTTGTCAAAGGGAACAAAACTTACTGGATAGAGGGGCCTAAAAGATCTTATAATTACGAAGGTTTTTGGGAGTATATGGAACTGATATTCATGTACGCAGGAACAGCATCACTATCCCAAGAGTTACTGAGTATCCCTATAAGCAATATGCAGATCGGAGACATCATCATCAAAGGTGGACACCCTGGTCATGCCGTAGTCGTTGTAGATATGGCTATCCATGAGGCTACTAATGAGAAGCTCTATATGCTTGCTCAGAGCTACATGCCAGCTCAGGAATTACAAATATTACACAACAATAACAACGCAGCTATATCACCTTGGTATAAGCTGGGAGACAATCAGGTCATCAGTACACCAGAGTGGACATTCACACAAGATCAGCTGATGAGATTTAGAGAGTAGTATAGAGGGCTTAATGCATCTAATTTATAGTTTTTAATCTCTTGTTACGACAACCCATAGTATAATGCGGGTATAATTGTATAGATAGCGTTTTTCTTTATAAGTTTGATAACTACTTATGAGAGCCATTTATATCATTATAGGTCTGATCTTATATATATCAGTCGAGTTATCGTCGCAGATAGATGCACATTATTGGTCTCATCAGTTTGGTGCACATGGACTTTTACTTAATGGAGCGGTGATCTCTTCTGCTCATGACGAGACCTCGATATATTATAACCCTGGGTCGATTACTTTAGATGACAATTTAGGTTTCGCTTTTTCATTTATCTCTCCAACATATGCCAGATTGCAATCTCAGAATTACCTAGGGACAGGCAATTCTCTTAGAGATGATGGTTTTGATTTTTCACCTGGTTTTTTAGCCGTAAGATTTAAGCCATTTAACAATGATAGAATCATTGCAGGAGTCGCAAGTTTCAAAAGATTAAAATCAAGTATAGAGTTCGAGGATCGTATAGCTGATCAGCTGGACGAATTTAATTTATTTGTATTCCGTAGCGATCTCAAATTCCAAAAGAAAAAAGATGAAGATTGGTTTGCATTATCCATGGGATATCGAATCAGCGATAACTTAGGAATAGGCGTATCGCAGTTTTCTTCGTGGCATGGACAGAGCTTAGATCTTAATTTCAAAAAAGAAATATTACTCAGAAATAATCCCAGCGTACCGATACAGTCGTGGAGATCGGAGTTTGGTTATAACCTCATTACCTATAGTGGATGGATCACTAAGTTTGGTCTCTCCTATTGCAAAAATAATTTTGGCTTTGGATTAACTGTGACAACGCCTCTATATGGCGTACTCAGATCTGGCGGCAATTACTTCATAGATGATCAGAAAATCAGTCAAGTAGATAGTACATTAATTATACAGGCTAATCGAACAGACATAGAAAATGTGACCTATAAGACGCCGCTATCGATAGGTGCAGGCATTGATTTTGGTATATCAAAGTATCGTTTATTCTTGTCTGCTGAGTACTTTGCTCAGATAGATAATTATCTGCTTTTTGAAGATCGATCATTACCTTTCGAAGGTGTAATAGAAGATAGCGAAGGTTTTGATGTATCAGTAGAAACTGGGAATGAGAATGTATTAAATGTTGCTTTCGGAGTAGAATATAAAAAGAATGATCGGTTTACATTACTGGGTGGATTCAGAACTGATTTTAATGAAAGCAGTATACTATTAATCAATGATGAAGCAACGGTCCTCAGTTCTACCCCAGATGTATTCCATCTATCTGGTGGGGTTCTGGTTACTTATAACCAGAGTATCTTCTCTATAGGTATCGACTTAGGCTATGGTCGCCGATCAGGTGGAGCACAGCTCACAGATCTTAGTAATATTACTTCAGAGAATATCTTTACTACTTCTGGTAATAACACTGTGACAAGTAACTTTTACTCAGCATCTTTATTTATCACCTATGACTTTATATTTAAGAGGATATCGGAGAGGACTCGACATCAGAAATAGTATCACAATTTCTGTAGCTAATTAGGATAGAATCCACTGTGTGATTACTTTTACAGAATAAGTATGAGTGCAGAATACAAAAGAATAATCTCCGATATAGAAGCTAAGAAATATGCCCCTGTATACTTCTTACAAGGGGAAGAGCCTTACCACATCGATAAAGTTGTCAAGGCTATCGAGCAAAGTGTATTGCCAGAATCCGAAAGATCATTTAACCAAGCTGTTCTCTATGGCAAAGAATCTAGTGCACAACAGGTCATAGATCAAGCTATGCAATACCCGATGATGGCACCATACAGAGTTGTCATAGTCAAGGAAGCTCAATCGATGTCCAGCTTACAAGATCTTGCATCGTACATTAGCAACCCATCACCACAGACAATTCTTGTCATTGCACATAAGTATAAGAACTTTGACAAAAGGAAGAAAAAAATGTGGTCTGCCGTCAAAAAATCTGCCGTCATTCTTGAGTCCAAAAAATTATACGATAATCAGATTCCAGCCATTATTTCTACCATTGCTAAAGAGCAAAATCTTAAGATAGACAACAAGATAGCACACATCATAGGAGAGCATCTGGGAAGTGACTTATCTAAGATTGCTAATGAGATAGAAAAACTGGCGCTCAATCTGGATGCAGGGACTGCTGTCACCATCGAGCATGTACAGAAATACGTTGGCATCAGCAAAGACTACAACATATTCGAATTACAAAAGGCCATCGGACAAAGGAATAAAGCAAAGTGCTATAAGATCATAAAGTACTTCTCCCAGAACGAAAAGGCACACCCCATCCAGATGAATATCGGTGCCCTATATAATTACATCAGCAAATTATTCATCGCAAAGAAATATCAAAACTCTGATAATAAAACGCTGGCATCTAAGCTAAAAGTGAGTCCATTCTTCTCCGGTGAATATAAGTCTGCGGCACGTAACTTTGAAATGCCTCAGATACACAGAGCATTCCACTTATTACATGAGATGGATAAGCATTCTAAAGGTGTAGAATCTAGAAACCCATCCAGCCTATCTTTATATCAAGAATTTATTTATAAGCTTTTCTTATAGATTTCTTAGATCCAAGCTTAGCCCCTAAGGCAATCACTAAAAATACTAGGAGTATATTGATCGCTGCATATCCTTTATCATACGGAAGGTACAGGAAGATAGAAACGGTAATCATGACCATAAAAAAACCTCCTATCAATCCTATCCAAAACTTGTACATATCAGAGATTCTAGCAGCAATATAAGAAGCTAATAGAGCACTCAGAATCAAAGAAACAGACAGAAACAGCTTCTCTCCAGTAGGTTGTGAGCTCAAATAATCGGCTAATGCCTCCTTATCGTCAGGCAAAATACCTTCTGGTCGAGTATATATACTGCGTGCAATCGTAGTTACTATCATGAAAGTCAGGCCACTACATATTACACCCGCTATTACGGCCGATAAACTTCTTAGCATATTCTTTACTTTTTACATTAAAATAATAAATATTAGTTATCTATATCAGTTATCTTTGTGTTACTGGGAATAACATATTATACTTTTTTATAATATAAATGAAACATGGATTATAATTTATTTAGAACATTTGTTCTTATCTCACTCGCGTGCATAATTAGTTCTTTTTCTTCAAATGCACAGGTAGACACGAAATTTGTTAACGAATTTCTTAATATCGGCGTCGGAGCAAGAGCTCACGGAATGCATGGTAGCGTCACTGCCACTACAGAGGATGTCACAGCTGCATATTGGAATCCCGCAGGCTTATCACATATGGATACTGAACTGAGCGTATCGGCGATGCATGCATCATGGTTTGGTGGAATTGCTAATTACGATTACATCGGTGTCGGGAAAGTATTTAATGATAGAAATGATAGCTATGGTTCTGCCACGATTATAAGAATGGGGATAGATAATATTCCTAATACGCTTAATCTCATAGGACCAGATGGCAGTGTGAATTACGAGAATGTATTAGAATTCTCTTCTGCGGACTATGCATTTCTATTGTCTTATGCACAGAGAGTCGGCGGTAGAAGAAGTGGATTGACGATGGGTGGAAGTGCTAAGATTATATATAGACAGATTGGAAGTTTTGGATCTTCGAGAGGATTTGGATTTGATTTCGGAGCGATGTATAAGATGGATAATTTTCAGTTTGGTATTATGGCAAGAGATATCACGACTACTGTTAATAGTTGGAGTTTCTCATTGACACCAGAGGAGCAGGTTATATTTGAAAGAACTAATAATGCGATTCCTATATCCAGCACAGAAGTGGCTTTGCCTAAGATCATCGTCGGTGGTGCTTACAAGTCAGACGATAGACAGACATTTACTTACCTAGTAGAAGGAGATGTAAGATTCTCTACTGATGGAACTAAGGCTGGATTATTTAGCGGTAATAACATCGGTATCGATCCTAGTATCGGAGCTGAACTTGGATATAATAAGCAAGTCTACTTCAGAGTAGGATTCGGTAATATCCAGCGTACACTTAATGAAACGAGCAGCACAGATAGGTCTTTAGAATTCCAACCGAATATAGGATTAGGACTAGCACTCGGTAATTTTAATATTGATTATGCATTGACAAATATCGGAAGTGTATCCGGTGTCTTGGTGTCACATATCTTTTCTTTGACTTTAAATATTAGAGATTAGGCAGATCTTAATTTTGTTAAAATTTATAAATGTAAATCAATACAGAGTTACATTCCTAACCCACTGACAATAAGATACTTACACCTATTCGCAATCATTCCAGCACGGGAATTAGAAGCATGACACAGTGGTTTTATAACTTGACATCTGGCGGAATGACATTCTTAAAGTGTCCATTCATCGCAACTTTCTTTCTTAAGTTTTCCATTTCTGTTACCACGGGAATAAGATCTACAAGATGATTCTCGACATACTCTAATCTTGCGATCTCGGAGTGCATCCTTAGAAGCTCTATCTCTTGCTCCATATTGAGACCTAACTTATGAGCAATGGTATATATTCTAAAGTCAAGATTAAGATCAGGAATCGGGTTGTCTATATTCATGACATCGTACAATTGCTCTATTAGATTAATCACACGACTGACTATTACGATATCACTTTCTTCGTCATCGTGTATATAATCGATTACGCCTTGAGGATAGAGTTTATCGGGAGCCTTAGCACGGAAGTCTTTTAATTCAAATTTTCTAATACCTATCGTTTTGATATCCATTTTGCCATCCGGATATACATGAGACAGATCAGTAATCTTCATTTCTGTACCCGTACTAATAGGCTTATTATCTAATACTGGAGGTATACCGAATGTAGTTCCATTATGATAGCACTCATCTACGAGTTGTCTGTATCTCAGTTCGAATATATGGAGGTTAAGCTTTTCTTCTGGGAAGGCCACTAAGCCGAGTGGAAATAATGGGATATCTGTCATGAGCGCAAAATATATTATTAGATTCTATATAGTCTCTTGTTACCAAATATTAAATGAGATCCAATTATTAGAAAAGAGATTATTCAAATATAAGAATAAGAAGAAATTTCTATTGCGCCAATTCAGAAGGTTCTACTTTACTAAGAAATAATAATTCAATAAAAAAAATGAGGCTGTAATAACATACAGCCTCATACCCTTTATAATTGCAATTAACACTAAATAATTCGTTTACATCTTGAAGAACTTACCTTGGTAATCTTCTTTTTCTCCTTTTATTTGTATGATATATAGTCCATTTTCCAATGTGCTTATATCTACTCTTTTGTTATTTGATACATTCGATATTCTACTGACGAATTTCCCATCTACTGTTCTGATATCTATGTCCACATTTTGTGCAATATCATTACCTATCTCTAATGAGATAAACTGAGATGACGGGTTAGGGAAGATTTTGATATCTACTGGCTTGCCATCTATATCTGTTACATCAGTGATCGGGTTCTCCCCATCTGTAGATCCTGTAAGATATACCGCTGATATAGCTGCAAATTCACTATTGTAGAAAGGCGTTGCATCTCCTGATAATTCAGGATTATTAAATACTAGTATTCTTCCTCCACCATTAGCTCTCTCTGCTATGTAAATATATTTTGTCTCTGGACTATAGGCGATATCTACGGGGTTACCTAATGATGACATAGGACCAGATATTCTGACCTGCTCATTAATAGTTATATTGCTATCATCTATAGCAGAAGTGAATCCATTAATAACAATAAATGCACCGTCATCACTCTCACTCGCCTCTCCGATATCAGTTAATAACATAACGTCATTACCTGAATCATAAGTCAGACCATGCGTTCTAATTAATCCCTCTACAGAAACAATTTGATCAGCCATAACGGCACCATCAGCATTCTCAAAGAAATTATTAAATATCGCTACTCGATTACTGTTATCTTCTATAGCATATAATGTATTCACATCAGCATGTATACCCCATAGATTAATATTGACATCATATGTTTTCTTAAGCGTAATCGCTGTAGGAGAAAACTCATACACGAACATTCTATTAGTCTGTCCATTAGAATCTGCTGCATCTTGTGCTACGACCATTCTATTACCCGCAACTGCAATCTCTCTCCCATTAGTAAAATCAGATGTGGATGTAGCTGTTACCTGTGGTGTCATACCGTTAGATAATGCTTGCATTACATTGCTGTATGCATTAATCACATTATCAGATCTATTAAGCTGGTAGAGTACGTCTGCATCTTCATCATAGTAGATGCCGTCTGCATCCTCAGAAGCTGCAGCGAAAGAACTCAATCTATGTGAATTATCTTCCAGTAATTCTAACAATCCTACTTGACCTGACATGTTAGAAGATAAGAAAATACTACCCTCTACACCCATCATAAATGGATTAGATGCACCTTCTAAATATACTCCAGATGCACCAGCAAATAATTGCTGATAGATCGGACTTGCATCACCTGAGACAGAAGGAAAATCATATATTAATATCATTCCGCCTTGCGCTGCTCTCTCTGCGATATATATGTTCTGTGTCTCATTATCATAAGCAACGTCTACGGGATTACCCATGACACTCATCGGACCAGCTATTCTCACCTGCTCAGATAGATCAATTCTACCATCTGCTGCCGCTGTCGTATAATCTGAGATAACTGCAAACGCTCCATCTGTAGCACTTGATGCTTCTCCGACATCCGTTAATATCATAACATCAGTTCCTATATCATAAGTGATACCATGCGTCCTACCGATCTCATCTACAGCAATAACTGCAGAAGGAACTACAGCAGGTCCTGCATTACTAAAGAAATCATCATATCTCACTAAGTTATTAGAATTATCCTGTATAGCATATAGAGTATTACCTTCTAAATGTATCCCCCAGAGGTTGATATCTGCAGTAATTCTTCTATCTAATGTGATTGAACTTGTAGTGATGTCATATATAATAAATTGGTTTACCTGACCATTACCATCGTTAGCATCTTGTGCCACTACTAACTTACTTCCAGATACGGCTATCTCTCTTCCATTAGAGAAGTCCGAAGTAGAACTTGTTACAAATGTAGGAGGCACTCCATTATCTAAATTAGCGAGAACATCAGAATATATATCTACTGTATTATTCGCTCTATTAAGTTGGTACAGCACATCATTGGTATCATCATAATAGATGCCGTCTGCATCACCTGCTTGATTAACAAAACCTGTAAGAGAAAAGCTTCTATTATCTAAACTGTTGACCACTCCTACTCTACTCCGATTGTTAGAGGATACAAATGCTCGCTTGTCGACCATAGGTTCATCACTCGGATTGACATATACATCTCCACTACAATCGCCTGTCCCGCTATGTGGCATCGCTAAGTACGGGAATGTCGATCTAAATACTTTATCATTATTTTCTACACCAGTTGTGTAGCTAAGTACATTCACAAGATCACCTGTTACTGGGCTTGGAGAAGTTGCTGGATCATAATCATCATACCATAATCCTACCGCTGCTAACACTACTCCTGCTACTGCTTGTAATTCTATTCTTGTGACGTCATCTTCTAATCGTCTACCATTAGGAAAACCATCCATGTTAGGAAGGAATTCTAAGTTAGCAGTTGTATTAAATGGTGCAACCGTCAATCCGATAGCTGCAGCTTGTATAAGACCTAAGCTACTAAAGTTAGCATCATCTCTCTGTGTAACCGGTACTGCCATATTAAGTCTAAGCATATCTCCACCGTTAGGTAAGAAATTATTAACAAAAGGCTTACCTGCTGCCAGTGGATTACCCATCTTACCTGTTGCTAACTGATATGGAATTACATTAGGTACTCCTGTGTGGAATGTTGGCCATAGATCTACAGATCTCGGTTGTCCAGCACCAGGTAATAGTAACGTACCGAAGACTGCATCATCCAATGCTGTACCTTCTACTGCTGTCGATCCCTTAAGTGCAAATAGTCCATCTGCTCCATTGGTAAAATCAAACATTCCTAATGCAGCTTTCTGTATACGCAATGGCTTAAAAGAAGGCACTGCACCTCCGAATAACTCATCATCCATATATAACGCTAACTCGGGATTGTAGAAATATGCAAAGTGATCTGGATTCTCGTTATATGGTGTCAATCTATTCCACTCATCCTTAGCTCCTATAGGTATGACAGCTTCATTAGTTAATGGCATACCTATTCTAGACACTTGTACGAAGTCACCTCCGAATGTAGGATCTGAATCACTATTAAGTGTTGTAATACCAGGTCTACTTGCAGATGCCCATACTCCAATTACATAATCAGCATCCAATATATTAGCAGGTGTAGGACTCGCTCCGCTCTTAAGTAGAGTTGCAATAGGAACCTGGATAGCGATAGCACTTACATTGTAACATGCTAGTCCATCGACATTATTTCCAGCTTGTCGTGGAGCATTTCCTAAGTCAAAAATACCACCTAAGTCTACAAAAAATGGATCATCCGTAGGTCCAGCGAATACTTTCTCGCCTGTACTTGCGTCTGCGATAGCATTCTCAAATAAAGTCTCATATGTCGTATTCAATCCGACCTGACTTTCTATAGATCTTGGACCTATATTGTTAGGTGGTACTACTCCATCTGTTATTATTGTTGTGAATGACTGTCCGCCATCCATACTTCTTTCTAATGTATATGTTGTCTTTTGATTTTGCTTGCCTAATCTTATATTGAAGAAAGTCGTAGGATCTTCATTAACTACGTTAAATGTAAACCTGTAAGTGATCTCATCACCTACGACTGATGCATCATTATCGACATGTATCTCATATCTTACATTCTGACCAAAAGAGTAATAATTAGGTCCACCGTGTGGTAACTGCATCGGTACATAAGTCGCTATAATAGTAACCGTGTTAGGATCATCAGGACTTCTAAATGCATACAGATCGACATTATCCGCAAGCGGATCATTAGAAATTAAAGGCGCTTCTCTGTGACTTGATGCCCAGCTAATTCCAGTTTGCAATAGCATGATTGTCATCATAGTGACAATCGACCTTATCAATGTGGTATATCTTGTAAGTGTAGATTTTTTTGTCATTTGTTTGGTTATTAAGTTCATGAATTATCTTGTTGTAAAAGCTTAATGTTAAAAATCAAAATCGTCTATAAATAAACCTTCCTAACATTTTTATAAAATTATATACGACTGCATAAGGTGATTTGGATTTAATTAGCTCCATTTATCAAAAAAAAAAGAAGAGCTGCTAACCAGCAGCTCTTCTTAAATATATCAGCACAAAACCAACTCTAATTCTCTCATTTAGAATCATATTAGGATTCTATTTCTCTAACAGTTTCCATCTGCAATTTATAACTGAGATAATCATTTAAAACTTCTGGATTTATAACTTCATATTGGTCATTATCAATTCGCTTTTTGAGAGTCTTAATTCTCAACACAGAACTCATATCTTTAGCCTTTATATATATTAGGGCCTTATCTTCTCTACAATAAATAATCGAAATTTTTTCCATCAATAATTGTATTTTCTACAGGTTATATTAAGCAATAGTTAAGAGAGAGCAGGTATCCTTTGACACCCAGCTCTCAATTATGCTATTCAATCCATCAAAAAAATGATTAATGAATCTATTGTCCTATACGAGTAAAATTCTACATGCGGTTTTAAAAGAAAGGATATAATTTCTAAATTGTGAGATATTCCTTGATATCAAAGCCAATTATCCAAAAATGGAAGATTTAAATATTATAACACAACTCCAAAATCGTAATGAAAGCGGATTATCTAATCTATACGATAAATACGCCGCGGCTCTCAATGGTATTATATATAGAATAATAAAAGATCAATCGATAGCGGAAGAGATATTATCTAATACAATGCTGAAGGCATGGAATAAGATCGACACCTATGATGTAGACAAGAGCAGCTTATTCACATGGTTAGCCACTATTGCTCGTAATTCCGCAATAGACAAATCTCGCCTTAAGAGTTATCAGAATAATAATAAAACCGAATCTATCACAGATCACGTATATAAGATTGGTTATACAACAGACCAAGCAAAGCTAGATGCAGATCGTGTCATACAATTAGTGGATGATAAGTACAGAGTTGTATTAGAAAAAATGTACTTAGAAGGTTACTCTCAGAGCGATATATCTAAAGAGTTAGACATACCATTAGGCACAGTTAAGACACGACTTAGAAAAGCGATTCAAATCCTAAGAAAAGAACTTAACGCTGAAAAAAGCATTTTCTATGGAGTTATTATATTTTTCGTCTTAATAATCCTGACACAATTATGAATATAGAAGAGATAAAAGACTCAGGATTACTAGAATTATATGTTCTCGATACTGCGACATATCAGGAAATTAAGATTGTGAAAGATGCCATCAAAAAATTTCCTGATCTTGTCTCAGAGATCAAAACTATAGAAAGAACTCTACTGAAATATGCTCAGATATACGCTGTCACTCCATCTACTGGATTAAAGGATAGTATATTGAAGTCATTAAATAAAGATACATCTACTGCAAGCACTGGATCAAACATAGAAACTGAAAAGTCAAAATCTTCAGGAATATTATCATGGTTACTATTAGCGTCTTGCTTAGGATTAATAGGTGCTTACTTCCTATCAAGTAGAAACAATAGTGCACTGAATAAGCAGTATAATCAGAAAGTAATAGCTTGCGACTCTATAGCTAATGCACAAGCAAAGAAAATTGCAATATTAGAAAATATACAGAATAAAGATATTAAAATCATAGAGCTCGCTCCTACCGAAAAATATCCTGAAACTCAACTCTACCTCCATAATAATACTAAGACAAAGAAGAACTTTCTTCAGATAAAAAACTTACCCACATTAGCTTCTGATCAGAGTTTCCAATTATGGGCGTTAAAAGGGAAAGATGCACCAAAACCTCTCGACGTATTCGAAGCCGATAGAGATAATATCTTCGAAGTACAATTTGTAGATATTCCAGATGCCTATGCCATCACAATCGAACCCAAAGGTGGACAGGATTCTCCAACCCTTGAAAATCTGATAGGGGTTATTAGTATAGCTGGATAAGGAAAAACAACTATTATTTAAGATTAATCTAAAGAAAAAGGTGGCTTAGTCTACCTTTTTCTGTGTAACTTATTCGCTCACCATCTATACACTCTTCAGAATATCAAGCCTTTTACCCTATAAAACAACTTCAAGTAACACACTGTAGACTTACATATTCCTGTAGACTTCTATAAATTAAAAATAAAAATGAACCACGAAATTTTAAGATTCTATAATCTTTGTGTTCCTAAGATCTAAATGAATTAATTATGCGAATAATAATTGCTGGAGCAGGAGATATGGGATACCATCTTGCAGGTCTATTATCTAAAGAGAATCAAGACATAATACTTATAGATTCTGACTATATAGCACTTAGGAAAGCCTCCTCTAACATAGACCTAATGACCATAGAAGGTGATGCGACTTCCTCCTCGATACTACTGCAAGCAGAGATATCTAAATCTGACTTATATATTGCAGTAACTTCCTCAGAGAAAACGAACTTACTATCAGCAATAGTGGCTAAGCAACTCGGCGTCAAAAACACAATAGCGAGAATCAGCAATACAGAAAACTTAGAATTAGAAAGCACAAATAGATACAAGAACTTAGGGGTAGACATGCTTATCTCTCCCGATAAGTTGGCCGCCATGGAAATCAAAAGGTTATTGGAGGGCACTGCCTTTACTGACTTATTTGAGTTTGAGGAAGGAAAGCTTTGCATCATTGGATTTAAGGTAGATAAAGCTTGTCCACTGATTAATAGATCGATTGCTGACTGTAAGGAAACTGAAAAGAAATTTAAGCACAGAGTAATTGCTGTACTGAGAGGTCAGACGGCATTTATACCTAAGTCTGATACTGTATTATTAGAAGAAGATCATGTATATGCTTCTACTCAAAAGAAATACTTAGAGAACGCCACTCATATTGTAGGTAAGCTAGAGAAAGTCACAAAGAAAATTATGATCTTAGGAGGTAGTGATTTATCTCTACGTACCACTCAGGAATTAGAAGACAAATATAACATCACAGTTATTATCTCAGACGAAGAGAGAGCTAAGTTATTCGTAGAGAAACTCAATAACACGCTTGTAATTCATGCTGACCCTGGAGATATAGACACTCTTAGGGATGAGGATCTTGTCCATATGGATGCAGTTTTATCTCTTACACCTAACTCAGAGACTAATATCGTCATAAGTCTAATAGCAGAAGAATTAGGCGTCTACAAGACCATAGCACTGATAGAAAATGTCAACTATACATATGTTTCTCAAAGAATAGGAATAGATACGATTATCAATAAAAAGATTATTGCGGCTAACAACATATTCAAATTCGTAAGAAAAGGTCAAGTAAAGGAAATCGCCAGTTTGCATGGAGTAGATTCAGAGATTATAGAATTTGAAATAACAAAAAATAGTAGGCTTTTACGAACGGGTATCTCAGACTTAAAAATACCAGAAAACGCTATCATCGCAGGCGTCATAAGAGGAGACGATAGTTTCACCCCGTCTGGAGATGACCATCTTATGTTAGATGATAGAATAGTCATCCTTGCATTGTCTGAAGCGATTCCTAAAATCGAAGAAATTTTCAAATAATGATAAATTTCCAGATCGTATTCAAGATTATAGGTTTCATTTTAGTACTCATTGGCTTATTCATGCTATTAAGCCTCCCTGTCTCATTGTATAGCCAATCTGGAGATCATATAGCCATATTATTATCAGCATCAATTACCATCTCCTGTGGTAGTGGTATCGCTTTTGCGTTTAGAAAAGCCAACAACCAATTAGCGAAGAGAGAGGGATTCCTAATCGTTGCTATGAGCTGGATCTTAGTATCTGTATTCAGCATGTTACCATACGTTTTTTCTGGAATTACTGACACTTTTACAGATGCAATTTTTGAGAGTGTCTCTGGGCTAACTACTACTGGTGCATCTATTCTAACAGATATAGAAGCAGCGCCAGCGGGTATTCTGTTCTGGAGAAGTATGACCCAGTGGTTAGGTGGCATGGGGATTATTGTGCTTACTATCGCTTTGTTTCCATTACTTGGTGTCGGTGGTATTGAGTTATTTGTAGCTGAGACACCTGGACCTACTTCTGATAAGATCCACCCTAGGATTAAAGAAACAGCAAAAAGACTCTGGCTGATATACATCGGATTGACAGTCGTGTTATCTATGATTCTTTGGTTATTAGATATGCCCTTTATAGATGCCATTAATCATGCTCTTACAACTATGGCAACTGGCGGATTCTCTACTAAGAATGCCAGCATTGCATTCTATGAGAGTCACTCCATTCATTACATTATATCTGCATTTATGTTTATAGCAGGTATAAATTATACACTAATCTATTATGGGCTGAGAGGAAACTTTAAGAAAGTATGGAGCAGTGAGGAATTCAAAACATATCTCATCTTAGTTAGTACACTTATTCTAAGCATTACACTATCAGTTTGTGTGCTCACTGATAATTCGGTAGAGCAATCATTTAGGGAAGTTACATTTATGATTGTTTCTATAATAACGACAACAGGTTACGTATCTGCTGATTACACGGCGTGGGCACCAGCTCTAACATTCATTTTCTTTATTCTCTTCTTTGTAGGTGCATGTGCAGGGTCGACAAGTGGTGGTATTAAGCTCATAAGGCACATTGCCCTGTTTAAGAATTCCATACTTGAATTAAGACGATTATTACATCCACGAGCCATCATCAGATCTAAAGTCGATAACAAAATTATAGAGCCAGCTGTTATGACACATATTTTAGTCTTTGTCCTTCTATACTTAATGCTATTTGTAAGTGGGTCCATTTTTATGTCTATAGTGCTTGCTGATTTCCAAGAACCTATATTGACCTCGATAGGCGCTGTTGCCACTTCATTAAGTAATGTAGGACCAGCTATAGCTCAGTTGGGACCACTTGATAATTTTGCTGAGATACCTGCTATAGGCAAGTACATTCTGATAGTACTTATGTTACTGGGGAGATTGGAGATATTTACAGTTTTATTCCTACTTACCCCATACATGTGGAAACACAAATAAGCAGGCAAAAAAATAACTTATCCTCTCCGAAGAGAAAATAAGCTATCTATATTTCTTAATAAGATATTTCTTATCTAGCGAAATCTCCTAATACAACATAAGTTGTAACATCAGCAGTATTAACCGCTTGTAGAGGATCATGTACTACGAAGAAACCATCGTAAGTAGAAGTAATTTCTGTGTAAGACATTGTCGTCTCAGCACTTACTGAAGCCGTACCTCCGTTACCTGTAACAGAAGTTGCAAAAACAGCAGAATTAGGTGACTCATTATATGGAGTACCATTAGGTGTCGTAGAAGCATCTGCTTTATCATGTGCATGCATCGGGTAAGTCTCACCATCTACAGTATTAGTAAGCTCTACAGTAATCATAGAATTACCGCTCTCTAATTCTGTAACTGTCATCTTAGCTGTAAGATCATCAGGATGATCACCATCGTAAGCTGAGTGAAAATCATAATCAAAATCTGAAGTAGATAAATCATCATCTCCACATGATACTAACACCATAGAAGCTACTGCTAAAAATAAAATCGTAAATAAATTAAGTTTCATAATATTCATAATTCAAAAAGTTTGTTTAAATAATTTTTTCAAAGCTGCAAAGATGATCATTGCTAAACTTAATCTTTAAAAAATTATGACTTTAACATAATTAAAATGAAGAAAAAATAATTGCCTCATAATTAACTGTGAATCAATTAATTATGTGCATTAATCTAATTTTTAAAATGTTAATACTAATAAAGACCTATCGTAATGTCTTATGAATACATAATAAATAATTCATAAGCTTAGTTATACAATCACACAAAACAAATCCTCTATAAGTCTTACCTCGACCTAAACATATTTGTTCGTTTTTTTTGTAATCGAGATCAACTATTATTCATGATCTATTAGGTTAGCAATACTGTAATGTGCAGTTAAATAAATGAAAAGTAAGCAGCGTTTTGCTACTGAGTTACATTTACTTGATGAAGTGCTCGATAAGAAAATTATTGAATTCATTTTAGAGAATATAACTTACTAAAGTCAAACCATGACACTTTTCATTTAGTTTATTTTTTTTCAAAACAAATCATTTAAGAACTATGAGAAATACAATTATATTAATGGCAATGCTATGCGCCGCCACGGTCGCATCAGCACAACTTCAATTAGGTATAAAGGGGAATTACAATTATGTAACTGCATCAGAGTCTTCGAAAAACTTATCCATCTCAGCACCGATAGAAGTTCTTGATTTAAAATACCAAACTTCTAAAAGCCACTTTTCTTATGGCTTGTCTTTGTACAATGAAAAGGACATCATTTTTATGAACGCTGATATACTATATAAAAAAACAACTCAAAACTTTCGTGTAGAAAATCTTATATCAGAATTTAAAAGAGATAATGCAGTTAAGAATTTCTCTTATAATAGAACAGATATAAGTATCCCAATTAGTGCCGGTCTAAAGCTCCATAATATAAAAATAGGTGCAGGTCCAGTAATGAACTATATGATTAGCAGCGACGACAATCTAGACGGAATAGAAAACATAAGTTCCGAAGAAAAAAAATTGCAGATGGGATTCCAGATGGTACTTGGCTATGTTATAAGTGATAGAATACATATAGACCTCAGAAGAGAGTTATCGTTTTCATCCGTAGGGGATAACTATAACTATGCAGGCGAAAAAATAGAGATGAAAAACAGTCCTCATAGCTTATCCTTAGGTATAAGCATCTTTCTATAATGCCATCTAATCATAAAAATAAAAAGGGGGGCTCCAAGAATTCCTTTCTGGGGCTTCTCTTTTTCTATTGACTGAGTGATAGATTATAAATACAAGCTTCTCTTATATTCCATAATTCATCAGTAGAAAAATCAATTTCGTTCTCTTGCCTCCACTGATCTATATAAGCCTTATGAAATTTAGGTTTATACTTTGTTAGCTGCTCCAACTCCACTATTTCTTCCAGTATTATATCATTCCTAATATTATCATATAATGGATGAGGCTTAGTGATATCTATCACTTGCTCATGTAACTTAATATAGCAATGTGCCTCTGGAATGTAATCTAAATTATTACTCGATAATGCTGAACCTATTCCAGATGTGTTATCCTCATTCATCTTAAAGATACAAAGGCATAATTTAAACTCAGAATATCCATTCAGATTACATACAGACTTAAAAAAAGCATGCTTAGAACTACAAGTACCACAATTCTCTCTGATCGTAAGTAATAAGTTATCCTTATCAGAAATCCGACGGTATGGTAATAGCCTCAACCAATTATATAATTTCTCGAGATCACTAATGCCATTTAATAACAGTTTTCCAGATATTAATTTAAAGGAATTAATCTTATAATCAGATAAGTTTCTCATATCCTTAAGCTTATGTTATAATGTAAGTAGTCATTCTACATTTAGGATTTGCATAAGCGTATCTGAAATATAAGTGGCTCCAATATGATTAGTATGGATCTTATCTGCATATCCTTCACTTGGAATGCTATTCATACGAGATAGATCAATAATAGATAATTCTAATAGCTGTTCGATTTCTGCCAATGCTTCATCTATATTAATAATCTTCTCTGCGTATGTAGGATAATAAGGCGCTAAGAAGAACACCGCCTTTGCTCCATTATCTTCTATTAGCTTACTTATGGCTACCAATGCTGGAGCATGCTTAGAATTGATTTCTAATTCCACATCTTTCATCTCCGAGATCTGATGGACGTAATCTTTTGTAATCGAGTATCGGTTTATCCATGATTGATCAGATTTATTCAGATAGAAGAGAGTTCTAAATAATAACTCATTATTGTATCTGAAGAGTGGGAATAGCTTGGTAACATTAGATAACTTAGAATCTTCGACACCTATGAGATGATTTATATTATCAGATCGATTACTATAGATATTATAGTTAGAAGCTTCATTATTATCAAGCTCAGAAAACACATGACTTATCTCTACAATTACATATTCAGGTGTCTCATGTAACTCAAAATAATCATCTAAAATAGCTTCCGTTAGCCGCGTAGTCATTCCATTATATGCAAGATTGTAAGCGCCTACATCATATTTCTCATTGACATAAGGCGTATAAAATGAATTAAGCGTACGAGAGTTACCGATACTTATTATATCATAATCCATCACTTTTCCACCCTGGTATAACTTAGAGAACCTAAACTGACTTTCGTCAATAATATATTGTAGGACCTGCACAATTACCCACTGTCCTCCTAAGAAGAGTACTATAAAAAAGATAAATGCTTTTAGAGTCTTTATCATATTCTAAAATTGGAAATAGATAAAGTTATTACTTGCAAAAGAGCCAAACAACAAAATCATCCAAAGCATAATACAACTTAAGATAATCTGGACACTATAGAAACTATGAAAGTATGCTACCACCTTATCTCTGTATAGATAATATATGAGCTCACAACTTATTAAGGCACTTATGACAACTATAATTTGTAAAATTTGAAACTTTTGCTTCACTCCAGTGAACGATAGATCTTCCATACTTATGATCTGTCCTAAGAGACGAAATGCATCATCGATAGATTGGCTTCTGAAAAATACCCATGCAACATTAACCAAAGCGAAAGTGATCAAAATACCTAGGACTGTTGAGATTGCTTTAGGTAGAACTTGTACTAAGCGATTCGTTATCGGTTCTATCAACCTCTGACCTATCAGATATAATCCGTGTAAGAATCCCCATATTATAAATGTCCAATTAGCACCATGCCATAGCCCTCCGAGCAACATGGTGATCATCAGATTCCTCTGTGTAAATATATAGCCACCTCGATTACCCCCTAATGTTATATACAAGTAATCTCTCAGCCAACTCGACAATGTAATGTGCCATCTTCTCCAAAAATCACTGAAATTCTTAGCGAAGTAGGGTAGATTAAAATTTGTCGGAAAATTAAACCCAAGCAGCTTTCCGATACCAATAGCTATATCAGAATATCCAGAAAAATCGCAATAAATCTGAAAGGCATAAAAGACAACGATAATCGCTATATGTAATGAAGAATAACCCTCCGAAGCAGAAAATACACTATCTACAAGTGGTGCTATAGAATCCGCAATCACCACCTTCTTAAAGTATCCTAAGACGATCAAAAACAAACCTACCCTTATCTGTGTAGCCGTTATCGATATCTTCTTATGGAACTGTGGTAACAAGTCTATCGCTCTTACAATAGGACCTGCAACTAACTGAGGGAAGAATGCAACATATGTAGCGAATGTAATAAGGTTATTCTCTGGCTCTAATTTCCTCTTGTAGATATCGATGGTATAACTCATCGTCTGGAATGTATAGAATGATATACCAACTGGCAATAAAATATTAAGTGTATGAACATCTGCCGACAAGCCTATAGATGCACTAATATCTACAAATGACTCTATGAAAAAATTAAAATACTTAAAGAAAAAAAGAAGCCCAAGATTAGAAAACAAACTACAGTATAATAATCGCTTTCTGCTTCGCTGATCCGTTGTCTCATATAATTTCCGACCTAAATAATAATCCACTAATGTAGAAAAGACGATCAGAGACAAGAATCTATAATCCCACCACCCATAGAAAAAGTAACTCCCTAATAGGCAAAGCAAAATTCTAATTCTTGTTTCTCTTACAACTAAGTAAAGGATATAAAAAACAAGAAAGAATATCAGAAACGAGAATGAATTAAATATCAAACTCTTCTATTACATCACTGTGAAAAAATAACATATAGCAAAAATACTAATATTTAAAATACCTACTTCCTTCTGTTTGTTAATATTAAAGTGAATTATATCATAAAGTCAGGGAAAATTATAATGAATTAAAATACTGATAATCAGTTAATTAAATTAATTTTTTTAGATTTTGAGCTATTGGAAAAAGAAATATTATCATCCAAGTAATAATTGCCCATTTTAATATGTTATATAGCCAAATTTAGAATGATGGTCAGAAAAGAATTGGTTACAATCGGAATAGCATTTATGATGGTCTTGGGCATAGCTGGTATATTAGCAACCTCTGCATACTCTATCATGAAGTATAATCAGAGTGTCGATCCTGTCATTGTAGAATCTGTCATAGCCTAACCAAATTATATTCCTCCACCCTATATATTATTTTTTCTGAATAGAGCATTTAAGTAACCTAAGAAAAAAGACTAACAGACAATATTCTGAGGAATTGGCATTTTTCATTTTAGATTTTAAGAACTGAAAATCCGTTAAAAACAGGGTTGTGTTTGAGCCGAAGGCGAGTTTAAGCCTGTTTAGGAATTTTAGTTTTTAAAGTCGTAAAGAAATGAAAACAGCCTTGAACTTTTTGTTTCCCCGCAGTGGCGGGGCAGGCTGTTTTAGTTTCAAGACAAAAATGAAAGCCTGCCGGCGAGGCAATTACTAAAGTGCTGATAATTATGTGATTATTGCATATAGTCATAATATCTTAGAGTAGTTTAAATGTGCTTTTCTGTATTTTTTTTGGTCGACAATCTTATAATTAATCGTTATTTTTCTCCACACATTATCATATCGTTATCATATACTAATAAGTCCAAATTCACTTTATCTAAAAATTAATACCTTTTACGTAACCATCTAAGACATTTTATGGTTATAATTCTATGCACAAACTCATAGTTCTCTCTATCATTATATTATCTGTCCTACTGAGTATCAGAGCTACAACAGGTGATCCCAAGAAGAAACATATAGAAGCTTCTATCCAAAGAGAAGGAAATGCGAAGGCAGGATACAACTATTTGGTTAATGGAGACTATGTCAGCTCAGGAATTCCATCAGACTTCTTCTCCATCAATGCTGATAGCACTTCCGTACATCTCGGTAGAGATGTTAAAAATCACAAGCTACCACCAGAATTTACACATATCATAAGAGACTCTGTCGAGATGATTGCTCCTAACTGTCTGTCTTGTCATGGTGATTATCTTAATGGAGAATATATAATAGGCTTAGGGAATTCTTCATTTAACTATACATATGATCTCAGTCCAGCTAACACATTTCTCAATATGGGAATAATGAATAGCTACGGCATAGCGTCAAAGGAATGGGAACTATATGAGACCTTCAGCAAGGCAAGCCAAGCTATTAGTTCTGAGATCGTCACAGAAACAAGAGGTGTCAATCCTGCAGATAAACTAACTGCAGTATTAGTAGCACATCGTGATCCCGTGACATTAGAATGGCGGGATGAGCCAGCTCTGGATATACCCGACGTAACTATCCCTACCGATGTACCACCCTGGTGGGTTCTTAAGAAAAAGAATGCCATGTTCTACACAGCAATAGGAAGAGGAGATTTCTCTAAGTTTCTCATGGCATCATCTATACTGACTATGAGCGATACATCAGAGGCTCGGATGATAGATGACAAATTTCCAGATGTCCTTGCATGGATTAAGACATTAGAACCGCCTAAGTACCCCGAAGCAATCAATGAAGATCTGGCATCACGAGGAGAAATAATATTCACTAATAATTGTTCTGGTTGCCACGGCACCTATGGAGATGATGGCAAGTATCCTAACTTTCTCGTTTCCTTAGAAACCGTAGGAACCGATCCTGCATTATCCAATGCTTATACGGAAGGCACCTATCAGCCATTCATAGATTGGTACTCTGAGAGTTGGTTTTCGCAGACTGACAATCCAGGAAAATTAGTCATAGAAGAGGGATATGTAGCGCAGCCATTAGATGGAATATGGGCATCTGCACCTTACTTACACAATGGCTCTGTACCGACTGTAGAAGCTCTCCTTAACAGCAAGATAAGGCCACAGTATTGGAGAAGATCTTTTGATTCACATGATTATAATTATGATGCTCTAGGTTGGAATGTAGAAAAATTAGAATCTAAAGAAGACAATGAAATTTATGATACCACTATAGATGGTTATCGAAATATGGGGCACCGCTTCGGCGATAAGTTATCTCACGAGGAGCGACTTGCTGTCATTGAGTATTTGAAGACTTTATGAAACAGGTAGAATTCTTCTTTCATAATATCATGGAGCATTCTTTTTGTATCAATATCAGCACTCAGACTTAATTTATGAGTAAATCTAAAACACCTTTACAACAAGCTATAGATCAAAAATCCAAAGCAAAGGGATTGAGGAAGCTATGGTGGATAATTGAAGTATTTAGGCTTAGGGTCGCAGAATCAGAACAGGCATTATTCAAAAGGCAGAATGAAATTCAAGATGAGAGAACCCTATCGAAAATTGAGAGAGAGATGAATGAGGGGAAGTGAGGTGAAGTGGGTTTTATAATAAGTGTCTCTAATCAATTTCTTGAACGTGAGGCTTGTTTTTATAGGTAATAATTATTGCTAACAGCATATTATTGAGTATGAAGATATGATTATCTACCTTTTTAATGCTATTAAGAGATATAAAGTCCGTTTTCACAAAAAAAATAAATGTTAATGACAATCTCCTATCACCTGATAGTCAATTAATTATAAAATTATTTTTTATATTTTTAATACTAAAGCCCCGTATTCTTCTGATTTTCAATGGAATAGCTGTAACATTTATAATTGTTTTTCTGTTATATTTGTGAAGATTTTAATTTAAGTTAAGATCTAAGACTACATCCAATACTGAGATCTTTCGATAGTTCCATATAAAATGATGGATGCTTTAAGTAAGATTCTAAATACACTTATAAGTTCATCAGCATTGGCTAAGTTAAAAACTGAATCTAACAACATGGCACTTAATATTAATCCAACTCCAGTTCTTAAAGGCAAAGAAGCAGCTCGGTTTCTTACCGAAATTAAAACCGCAAAGAAAAAAATTGATTTCTCTTCAGAAATTAAAAATGCAAAGTCTATTCTTGCAAAGTCGAAAAAGGTTGCATCTGAGCATTAATCTTCTTCATGACTGCACCATGAAGAAATTATCAAAAGAAATGGATCTTGATAATTTCGAGTGCACTGTTTCAGACCTTACTGAATTTTTCAGAATTGATTCTTTTGAATATAACAAATCTTTATTAGGTAAATCTTATTGTTTCACCTTAGATAGTGAGCCGTCAAAGATTATATGTGCATTTACCTTATCGAATGACTCTCTATTTGTCCAAGATTTGGACAAGAAGGAAAGGAAAGAAGCAAAAGGTAATATTCCTTATCCAAAAAATAGACATCCATCATTTCCAGCTGTTAAAATAGGCAGGCTAGGTGTAGATAAAAATTATACAAGGATCGGGATAGGGTCACAATTAATGAATTTCATAAAAGCATGGTTTGCTGATGATGAGAACAAGACTGGTTGCCGATTTATTACAGTTGATGCTTATAATAAAAGCTTTGCATTAGATTATTATACTAAGAATGGATTCAATTTTTTGATTCCCGAGGAAACAAAGGAATTAGAGTATTACAATAGTCATAACAATAAGACTGATAAACATTTAAGAACAAGATCAATGTATTTTGATCTTATACAAATAGTGAGCGATTAGAGTTTGATGTCTATAATATAATACCTGTCAACAGCATCTTACTCACTAATAGCCAGATGTCAAAAATCTCATTATGATTAGATGCACTCATGTAAAATTCTACGTAAAAGCTATCTAAGCTATAGAGAGCAATCTCCGCATCATCCAACTGAAATTACGATTCAATAAAGTTTCCTCTATGGAAAATTTCTCTTGCTCTAAGGTCTAAGTGTGTGGCGTTGAAATATGAAAGGAAAAACATTTAACATGATTTCGAAACCGTTATAGTTACTGATATTATTGTTATCAATGGCATTACAATTTGAAAGAAATAATCGGCAATGATTTTTCGTTGGAATCTTTTATGTTCAGCTACATAGCCCCCATTAGTAATTTTTATTATTCCTGGATATCTAATGTCGTAACGACCAGCAACTCTATTAATTATTAACCCTTCATCTATCAAAAAAATAATTGCAGTACCGTATTCATCGCGTCGACTGTAAACATCAGCCAAAGAAGAGTCAGAATAAAATTTTTGATATGTTTTCTGTCTTAATTTATCATAAGTTAACTCATGAGTTCCACTTTCCTTCAATGCATTCAAGATACAATCTAATAGCTTCAGATGTTGTAAATGGGGATTGACTTTAGAAGGTGGATAATTCAATAATTTTGAAATTGAAATGATACAATAGATTAAGGCAGATATTCCAATAAAGAACTCCACAGATAAATAAAAACTACTACAAACTTCGATAGAGATATAATTTTATAAAAACTAAGATAAAACTATTTCTAATGCGGTTCAGGTATATCAAAAAGTGAAACATTTCCATGATTGCAATAAATCTTTACAAATAAAAAAAACCGCTGCAATCAAATGATTGTCAACGGTTTCTTGCGAGTGACCCAGTCAGGATTCGAACCTGAGACCTGCTGATTAGAAGTCAGCTGCTCTATCCAGCTGAGCTACTGGGCCATTTCTTTTTTATCCACATCTTACCATATCCAGATTTCAAATATTTTTCCCTTTTTCTGGCTATCAATCTATCAGTGTATTCTTCTCTGTATAATAATTTCCAAGGACGATACCCTTTCGTTGATTTTGTCTTTCCACTATTATGTTCTTTCAGACGCCATTTTGTATTCTGCGTCATTCCTACGTAATCGCGTCCATCAACTTCAGATCTTATTATATATACAAATATCTGCATACTTGTTTTTTATTTGCTGCTCCCTGCCTGCCGTACCGCCAGGTAGGCAGGTATCCAGCTGAGCTAAGGAGCCATTTCTATTTTTCTTTTATAACAAATATCTGCATACTTGTTTTTTATTATTCGCTGCTCCCTGCCTGCCGTACCGCCAGGTAGGCAGGTATCCAGCTGAGCTACTGGGCCATTTTCTCTAAAGGATTGCAAATATACTATCTCCACTAATAAATTGTTAGATTATTTTGACTTTTTAGAAAATACCGAAATACATCATAAGTATTTGACTATCAACTATTAACAACCATTTGATCAAAAAAATATCAAAATTATAAACCCAAATCATAATGCATAAGGTCAATCACAGAGAGTGATCCACTTTCTGGATTAGAATATTCTAATCTTATAGTCTACCAATAAGGTCCCTATCAAAGCAATAAAACACAAGCTTAAGTCCAATCTATATATGCTAATTTTATATTTTCAATTAAGCTAGGGATATCAATAACTAACCGATAACTCACTCAACCCTACCGTTTACTCAAGATCACTGCTTAAGACACATCTATAGGTTATATTGTCTATGCAAATAAGGAACTTGTACCCATAAGTAAAGCATCTCAGTCTCGTTACTGGGAAATTATCTTTATCTTATAATGCGAACTCCAATGGTTAAGAAGACATGATACGAACGATACTGATAGATGATGAAGCCGCTGCACTCAATGCAATAGAGAAAAAGCTAGAGATATATTGCGACGGTATAGATATCTTATGCGCCTGCGATTCATCTAAGGATGGTCTCAAGGCAATCGTAGATCATAAGCCAGATCTCATATTCCTCGATATCGAAATGCCATGGATGAATGGGTTTGAATTGCTATCGTGTCTTGGTGATAATTTGGATTTTCATGTTGTATTTGTCACGGCATATGATCAGTATGCAATACAAGCCTTTAAGGTCAAAGCCATCGATTACTTGCTCAAGCCTGTAGACAAAGACGATCTCATAAATTGTATCCAGAGAGTCAAGTCCGAAATGCAAAGAATGGATAGAGAGTCCCTAAGTGATCTCATAGAAGAAATGGATACACCTATGCATCTTAAGAAGGTGATGATTCATTCTACAGAAGGAATAGAAGTATTAGAAATGCAAGGCATCATATATTGTGAAGCAGCTTCTAACTATACCTATATCTATACAACTCAAGATCGAAAAATTGTAGTCAGTAAAACACTGGCAGAAATCGAAAAGATACTGGACCCAAAATCATTCATCCGTTCTCATAAGTCTTATACTGTCAACCTTAATCAAATACAGCGTTACTCTAGTACAGATGGTGGAGAACTCGTGCTTAAGAACGGTAAGAACGTACCAGTATCTCGAAGAAAGAAAGACGAAGTACTTCAGATAATTACAAATCTAAACTAATCATCTGTTGACTTTTATCTATTCGAAATATAGGAACATAATTAATAATTACTGTTTGATTATCATTATCACAGTCAATCTGCCAGTTAGTATTCTTTCTCAAAACCATAATTTTGATATTGAAAAACTACAAAACGTCAGAGCAATTAATCTAGAGAAAGGTCTATACTTCAAACATTGGGTCAACAATATCCTCCTCGATGACGATCAACTATTGTGGATAAGCAGCGGAAACTTACTATATACCTATGACGGTGTTACTGTGACCGAGAAAGCACATGTAGAAGAATATGAAAATCTTACATTCAAAAGGATATTTGAGATTAACGATACTTTTTTCTTATTTGACCATAGATATCCATCTCATTATTATCCATACAAAGAAGGTGGAGAAGTTATAAAAGAAAGTGGTTGGGAAATAAATCCATTTAGTCATTGTCTCACTAATGAAAATATCAATATTATAAGCACAGGCGATGGCAAAGTCTTAAAATACATCGACGGGAATTTTGAGACACTTTTCTCAGCCCCTGAAACCGATGCAGACAAAAATTTTAACGGAAGTTGTAATGCTATAATTATAGACACTAATGACACAGACAAAATTTGGTACTACAATAAGAACAACCTTTATCATATAAGAATTTCTGATGGCACATATGATGCATATAATTCTAATACGTCAGACAAACTCGATTTAAATTATACGAAACCACATGGCTTTTACCCAATAGATATTATGCACATAGGTGATGACATATATATGGGAAGTGTGTACAATGGACTGATCAGATTCAATGTCAAGAGTAAGAGATGGCATAGTTACTCAAAGCCAGTTCCCACTGAGTATATAGGCAAGGAAGACTATATCAATAGTGTACTAAGTATCGTGGTCTGCAATGATTCCACATTGATGTTAGGCGGAAATATAAATTCTTTTTTTGATATAAATAAGAAAGTAATCCATGAATACACAGGAAATAACAGAAGGTACAAATTATTGAAATCAGGCACCACCCTTAAGACTGATGATGCCGATTCAGAAACAACTTTTATGGTGGCGTTTCCATTATAACTCCATCAGCTAATCAATTTGATAATCAGAACAATAGTCCAATAGTCGATTATAATGATACTTCTTCCAATGGAATTCGATATAAAAGCGATACTTACAGTATATATGGAATAAATAACAAAAATGACACTACGGAAATCATAGACATTATAAATGTCATCGGAGAAGAAGTGACCGAGAACTTACTGGTAGATAAGAACGACAATATCTGGATAGGATCTGCCACAGGTTTATTTCTTTATAGCACCACCAACGGGACTTATAAGAAATTTAAAGAGATGGACGGCTTGGCGACCGAAAATTGGAGCAAAGATTTTTCTATAGGTTACATCTCTGACAAAAAAATCAAGGCCAAAACATCTAACCAGTTTTCAGTTTTTGATCCGGAAATACTGTTGCAGGAAAGCAAAGTACCAAAGCCCTATGTAAATAGAGTCGAGATCCTGGACAGCACCATATTCCTATCTCAAGACGATCCATATGAGTTATACTTAGAACCAGATGAAGACTACTTTACCATACATTACTCAGCTAAGGAATATAATAATGGAAGGAATCTGTTGTTTGATTACATGATAGAATCTTATGATAAGGATTGGATTACTGGAGGCTTATCGCATAAGGTCTCTTATAATCATCTCCCACCTGGAACATATGATTTCTTGGTCAGAGCTTATACTGCAGAAGGAAAAGCGTCAGTCGTCAGTGACAAATTTGTTATAAAAGTAAGAGCTCATTGGTATGAGTCTTTGTACTTTAAGTTAGCCTTATTGCTTCTGACAGGGATAATATTATATCTTTTTTATAAGATGAAAACCAACTCTTTAAGAAGAGAGCTGGCACTACGATCACAATTTAATGAAGAGTTATCACAGGTTAAACTGGAAGCTCTAAGAAGTCAGATGAACCCACACTTTCTGTTTAACTGTCTTAACTCGATTGACAATTTTATATTGAGTAATGATGCTCAGAATGCATCTGAGTATTTAGGAAAGTTTTCTAAACTGATTCGTAATATATTAGACTACTCTAAGACCAATCTAATCACGCTGAAAGAAGAGATAGAATCTACAGAACTATATATCAAGATGGAGCAAATGCGATTCACTGATAAGTTTGACTACAAAATTTCTATCGATCCTTCGATCAATCAAAATTTAAAATCTATCCCACCATTAATCTTGCAACCCTATGTAGAAAATTCTATATGGCATGGGCTTCTACACAAAAAAGTAAAAGGTACAATTAGGATATCTATTAGTCAAGACTCCAACTACTATAATATAAAAATAGATGACGATGGTATAGGCAGACAAAAGGCACAATCTATCAAAACAAAAACAGCGACCAAGCGCAAGTCTCATGGAATGAAAATTACAGAAGACCGCATCCGCCTCGTACATCAACTTAATTGCCAAGGTGGCACTGTAGACATAATAGATAAGGTGGATATTAATGGCTCACCGATGGGAACCACTGTCGTCATTAAGTTAGCCATTCCTGAGATAACATCATCACGATAACATACTCTCTCCTACCGATTACTCACCATACTCTACCGATTACTCATTCATCCCTAATTTCGAAAGACTAAGGGATAGCTTGTGGTATCATTGAAATACTAAAAGCACCTCAGTTATGAACAATTCCACAATTCTATCTATCTCATCTCGTGAGTCACAAGTACTGAAACTTATCGCGGACGAACTTACCACTAAAGAAATCGCAAGTCAATTATACATTAGTTATGATACGGCTTGCACACATAGGAAAAACCTTATCGCCAAACTTCAAGTAAAAAACACAGCAGGACTGATCAGAAGAGCATTTGAACAAAGATTATTAGTCATACTATAATCGAATCTCTAACAATCAATATCTAAAAATATTATCATGAAAATATTATTAAGTATCATAGTTACCTGCGTCGTCATACATGTCTCTGCACAGGTTAATCTGGAGGTAGAAGGTCAGGCTAAGATCTCTACTATGAATCAAGCTAATTCTGCAAATAGTCTGGTAGTAAGGCTTGCAGACGGCACTCTTGCTGTGAGAGATGTATCTACTCTATCTGGAGGTTCTAATGGAATAAGTAGTTATATCGAGGACGGAGATAATGATACTAAGATAATGACAGAAGCATTCCCGGATGAAGATCGTATCAGAATAGATCTCGACGGATCACCTAAGTTTATATTTAATGATGGAAGAATTGATTTTCTTAATTCTGGACTATGTGTATATATAGGGCAAAGTGCTGGCCAAGTAGATGACTTATCTAACAACTCAAATACAGGTATAGGATATACTTCCATGCAATCTAATTATACAGGAGATAACAATGCCTCAGTGGGTTCATTTTCTTTATCTTCTAATACAACAGGATCATCTAATTCTGCACTAGGAGCAGGAGCACTTAATTCTAATATTTCTGGTAATTACAATGTGTCCTCAGGTTATCTTAGTTTGTTCTTAAATAATAATGGTAGTTACAATGTTGCATCCAGGGCATCCACATTACATAACAATACATCAGGTTCTCGCAATGTTGTTATAGGTCACAATGCTGCTTACTACAACACAACAGCGAGTGCTAATGTAGCCATAGGAAATGTAGCTCTATATAGCAATAATGTTAGTGATGGTAACGTGGCTGTAGGTGATTCCAGCTTATACAACAATGGAGTTGGCACTACACAATCTTATGAATCGATAAATAATACAGCTGTCGGCAGTAATTCATTACAATCGAATACCAAAGGTTTTAGCAATACAGCTTTAGGCTATAAAGCTCTATATTCTAATACGACAGGAGATAGAAATATCGCAATCGGAAAAGAAGCTTTAAAAGACAATATAGATGGCTACAGCAATGTATCCATTGGGAATACTACACTTGAATCAAATACTTATGGGCATGAAAATACAGCTATCGGTATTAAAGCCTTAAATAAGAATACTACCGGTGATCGAAATATAGCGATAGGTCCTTTTGCATTGGAGGACAATACTATAGGCAACAATAATATTGCTTTAGGTCTATATTCATTATCAAAAAATACCGAGGGAGGTGACAATTTAGCTTTCGGAAAATTCGCATTAAATAACAATACAGAAGGAGGTTCAAATATTGGTGTTGGATACACATCTCTTTTTAATAATACTGAAGGGGAGTCTAATATTTCTTTTGGAATACTTTCACTCTATAACAATAAGTTAGGTAGTTATAATATTTCGATGGGACAAGAGTCGCTCTACAAAACAGGACAAAGTACTACAGTAAACAATGAAGCACACTTTAATATAGGGTTAGGGTATAGAGCAGGTTATAATAATACAAAAGGTCAAGAAAATATTTTTATAGGTAATCAAGCTGGTGATAATATTACACTTGGCAGAAACAATACAATTATAGGTTCTCAATCAGGTGGTAATGGCGATAGATATTATTCTACTGCAATAGGAAGTCATACGGCACTCACAGGAAATTATCAAGTGAGAATAGGAGCAAGCAATGTAGGTTCCATAGGTGGCTACAAAGCTTGGACTAATCTTTCCGACGGTAGATACAAAACCAATACTAGAGAAAACATCATCGGATTAGATTTTATAAATGCATTACGACCTGTGAGTTATACAGTAGATTACGAATCTCTATCTAAAAAACTAGAAGAACCAAAAGAGATAAGAGACACTCACAATAAAAGGAATCCTGAAAGACAAGTAGGCTTTATAGCACAAGAAGTAGAGCAAGTTGTAAAAGCTTTGGGAATGGATTTTGATGGTGTGGATCTACCTCAGAATAATGATGACCTCTATGGCCTTAGATACTCGACATTCGTCGTGCCTATTGTCAAATCTGTCCAAGAACTAAGCGAGTCCAATGATAACTTAGCTGCACAAAATGAGAATCTACAGAAGCAGATTACTGAACTTAAAAAGAATTATGATGACGTAGAAAAACTAATGGCAGAACTGATTAATACTGTTAATGATTTAGAAAAAGAAATCAATTAGAAGAATTGCATTGATTATTTTATACCAGCAATCCATTTGATAGACAACTACCATCTATAGGATAGCAAAGCTGTAATCATTAACGAAATCCAAAATGAAAAAACATCTTTCAACGTGGAGACTTACGGAAGTAATACAATAACAACAGATGGATCAACTGTAGGAAGTACTCAGGGCTTTGCTACTGGGCAACTAAAGATTAAGTCTATTGTTGACTTTCTTTTGTCTTGCCTTAAGCTAAATAATTGGATTGGAACTTCTGGGATTAATCTGATTATATTAGTTACTTCGTTGCTGAAGCTTTCTGAGAAATAGCAATGTAACTATCGAAAATAAAACACAAAATACCGATAACCCTACTCCATATTTCCTTACTCCATAATAATTTGTAGAACTAATAGGGTCCATAGATCCATAACAAATAAATGGAGCCCAATAAAATGGATGTTGCTGCGATTTCTTAGCATTTTCTAAGTAATTGATTTTGGCTTTTTGCAATGCTAAATCTTTAGAAAAGCCATTATCATAATAACTATACAAGTATTCCATAAAGTCAGTAGTCGTACAATCATCTATAGACCATAGACTCATCACCGTACTATTACATCCTGCATTCAAAATGCCCATGCTAAGCTTTGCAGTCCATCACCAGAGATATACTCCCCCTTACCAGTATTACAAGCACTTAATACGGCAAGGTCTGCATTCATATTGTAGCTATAAAGATCCAAGATCGTCAGCTCCTCATCTGAAAAATATATTCTACTTAATTCAGAATTAATATCATCCAGTACAAAATAGTGTCTCTCGATTACAAGAATTAATAAGGTTCAATATTTTCTATACAATTGGAGGTGGGCTATTTACTTAGCCTGCCTCTTTCTTGAGTTAGACACATATCGAAACTCACTGAATACAGTGATTTTTTTATTACACAGGTTAGGGTGGTTTTTGATAGCATAGATGTAGCGAACTTAAGCTTTCTTAAGAAAAGCTAACTCATAAATAGATCATTGTATCAAAAAGAAAATAATAGAGAAAAATTAATAGTAGAAAATATGTATCATAGTCATACATATACAATTCCTACTATGATAACTCGAATATTTAGCTGCCTACCTACAAGTTATATAACAAGAATAATTTGGTTCTACACATTCGTTTTCGCTTTCTTAGGTCAGCAACCTTCTAGTACTTTTTCTCAGGACTCTTTACTCCTAAGATTAGAGATAGAAGATGACCAAACTGAAAAACTATCTGTTCTCAGACAAGTCATCGGAGCTAACTTCTATAACAACACAGACCTTGCGGACAGTTGCGCTAATATATACATTCAGATATCTGAATCGATGAGTAATGACTCACTATACGGAAGCGCTATCATAGCTAAATCTACAATAAAACTTGTCAAAACTGAGTATGATTCTGTATTCCATTATTCGCAACTTGCTTTAGAAAAAATAGATATTCAGAGCTATCCCCTACTACGTGCTAAAGTACTGCATGTCAATGCTTTAACTCATTATTACATGGGCAACTATGAAAAATGTCTTGAGCAAAATTTCGAAAGTTTAAAGATTAGAGAAGCTGAATCAAGACCAGAATTAGAAATAAAATCACTCTCCAATATAGCCATCGCATATGAAAGGCTGAAAGATTATGACAACGCCATATTATATAATGATAAAGCCTTAAGTCTATGCTCTGATGATGACTTATACAGCATAGCTACTTTTAATAACAATACTGCAAACATTCTCATAATCCAAGAGCGACATCATGAGGCCATAGAAAAATTAATCTCAGCTAATAATAGTGCTATTGCACTTAATAATAAATTATTAATCGTAGATACTCATACAGGATTAGCCAATGCTTACCTTTCATTAGATAATTATAGTGAGGCATTCAGTAATGCAGAAAAAGCTTTATCATCAAGTCGACTCATCGATAATAAAGCCAAGCAAATATCCAGCCTAAATATTGCAGGAGATATCAATATAAAATCTGGAGATTATAACAAAGCCCTAATCTATCTAAAAGAAGCATTACAGATCTCCATAGATAATCAGATTAAAGAGACAAGAATAAATGTATACACCAACTTAAGTAAAGCCTATCAAGGACTGAATGACTACAGAACATCTAGTCGCATGAAAGATAGCATCATCATGATGAATAGCAAAGTGTATCAAGAGGAAAAAATCAAAATAAAAGAAGAGCTCAACATTAAATATGAGACAATTAAAAAAGATGTCTTAATAAAGGAAAATCAATTCTATATAGAAAAACAAAATAACCAAAACAATCTACTGAAAATAAGTGCTGCCTTCTTGCTATTAATTGCAGCTACCATTTTTGCATACATGACAAATAGAATGAAGTACAATAAGAAAATCTCTTCTCAAAAGTCAGAATTAAAAACCCAGCGCATAGAACAGCTAGAGCAAGAAAATAAAATATTAGCTATGTCATCCATGATCGAAGGACAAGAATCAGAAAGAAAGCGGATAGCCCAAGACTTACACGATGGCCTTGGTGGTCTATTAGCTACCATCAAAGTAAAATTCGGAATTATCCAAAAAGAAATAGAAGAACTAGAATCAATGAATGTCTATAAGCAGACCAGTAACATGATAGATGATGCTTGTGCTGAAGTCAGAAAGATAGCTCATAACATGATGCCGGATGCACTCAGTAAGTTAGGAATCGTCTCAGCTATAAAAGACATAGCTGACTACACTACAGATATTAGCATACAAGTCATGGACCTTGGCTTGGGAAAACTCTCAGAAACACAAGAAATTATGCTCTATCGTGTCATACAAGAATTCATTACTAATACCAGAAAGCATGCGGAAGCATCACAAATTATTATACAGTTCTCTACAGATGATCAGCATACCATTATCGACTTAGAAGATGATGGAAAAGGATATAATATCAAAGAATCTCAAGATAAAGGACTCGGCCTTAAGAGCATGGAATCTCGTATTAATTTCATCAATGGGCATATAGAAATGGGCTCCAAAGTAGGAATCGGAACGACTTTACATATTCAAATTCCTACAGAAAATACAAGTAGTATTCATACACAATAAGCTTTCAAATTTCAAATCTAATAGAATACAGTGATATTCTTATTTGAGTGATAAGAGTGATGTATGCTCTTTAATTGTAGAAGATATTTACATAAATATCAATCAACTATTAATTCCTACAATTATGAATACAATTCTTACCCTCTACATATGCTTATACAGTATCCTAAGCATAGCACAAATCAATGAAGTAGAAATGCTGCCAGATGGTATTATCTTTCCTCGGATGAATACTGCTCAACGAAATGCTCTCAGTCCAGTAGAAGGACAAGCTATATACAATACACAAACTAATACTATTGAGTCCTATGATGGCTCACAATGGACGACTGGCTCATCTACTGGCACGCCCTCAATAGTTAGTGATTCTGATGGTGATACATATATAGATACAGAAGAAAGTACAGATGATAATATCATTAGATTTAAAGTTAAAGCTCTCGAAGTGATGCGACACGATGGGCAGACATTACATTTTAATAATAATGGACAGTCTGTTTTTATAGGAGAGAATGCAGGTGTAGCAGATGACTTAAGTGACAACAGAAATACATTCGTAGGTTCTCTTTCTGGTCAAGCCAACACCATTGGAACACAGAATGTTGCAGTCGGTCACCAGGCTCTTAAAGACAATATAACTGGCTCCAGTAATATCGCGATTGGCCTACAAGCACTTCAAAAAAATAAAAATTCTAATAATGTTGCAATTGGTTTCAATGCAGCCAGAGACAATAGCAATGGAAATAAAAATATTGCTATTGGTCACTTCAGCGGATTTGTCAATCAAGACGGTAACCAAAATACTTTTATCGGATATGAGGCTGGTCGAAATACTTCTACGACTACCTCTGGCAGTGTCATGATAGGACATCAAGCAGGTATGAATGAAGTAGCTAATGATCGACTTTATATTGCTAATGACAATACAACGGCCCCATTAATTTATGGAGAATTTGATAATGGAAAAGTAGAAATGAATGCTAATACAGAAGTCAATGGAGATGCTCAAATCAATGGAACACTTAAAGTAAATGATCCTACTCAAACGGGTTATGCATTACCTACTACAGACGGCATTGCAGATCAAGTCCTACAAACTAATGGCAATGGCTCAGTGGCATGGTCAGCACTTCCTTCATCAAATAGCGGCACTTCCACCTGTGTAGACACAGAACCACATAGTGCCCTACCTATAGGTAAGAGAGAATTCTACATGAAAATTGATGAAGCACCTTCAAGTCATCCTAATGGTTATGCAGGATTAGACCAGAAAGAGATTATAAGTTATGGTTATGAATTCAAACAACTACCAGGCAACAGTGGCAATAGTTGTAACAATTTATTTTTTAAGATCAGGAAAGAAGTTGATAGAGCTACACCCAAGCTGAGAAAAATGACATACACAGGACAAATTTTAATGAACCCAAGTCTATATGTTTTTCAAGAATTGAATAATCAAATTAAAAGTGAATTGAAATTTGAATTTGATGAATTAATAATAAATTCTGTAGAAACCAAAGTTATGTATGCAGGTAACAATCAATATAGATTGTATGAAGTTATCGACTTTAAGGTAACTGATAATCTAAAAATCGTTTACTATTTATATGACCCTAATACCGGACAACCGACTGGTACAATTGAAGAAGAATTTAATTGCACCAACTAGTAGAATTACAGAATACAGTGATATTTTTATTGAGTGATAAGCATGATGTGTGCTGATTTATTGTGATGGATATTTACTTAATAAATAATTCACTTTTAAAAATCAAAACATCATGAATCAATTCCACACTATTATTTCTAGACAATTCTATTTTATAATGAAGCTAAGCTTTCTGATCGCAACTATATTCATCATAAGTTAGCATGATCTACATGGACAATGCACGAGTTCTTCATGCACTAGTAGTAATACATTTATGGGGATCAGTGCTGGAAAAGGAAATACTACTGAGGCGGCTAACAGTTTTTACTTGGAGAAGACGCTGGAAATGCTAATACTACCTACTACATGTATCAGGCGATCTTGCAGGGATCAGTCGTCGCTCCGAGTGACAAGAGACTTAAGCAAGATATAGCATCCATTTCTGATGCACTAAGCATAGTAAGTCAGCTTACACCTAAGACCTATAACTACAAATCAGAAAAAGTAAAAGCTCACGGCTTACCTACAGTGTTACAATATGGATTCATAGCACAAGAGGTAGAAGAAGTTCTTCCATCGATAGTCCATGATCAAGTGACACAATCTGATGACTGATGACGGTACGTCATACAAAGGCCTCACTTTCGATCAGCTTATTCCTATACTCACACAGGCTATAAAGGAATTACACGAGTAGAATCTTGATCTAACACAACAGAACATAGAACTACAAAAACATAATAACATTCAAGACAAGACGATATCAAATATCCTCGATCATCTTAATAACATGGAGGCATACAATCCAGAATAATTGCAAACTTAACCTCTATGACGTAAATAAATATGATATTCTTTGAGTTAATTATTTTCTCTTTTTACAAAAAAAAACGAATGAAATCAGCTTCCAATTCTCAGCCATCAATAGTAGATAATTCGTATATTTATCACAACCAAGAACAACAACCTAATGCTAACTCCATGATCAAACTCCTCATCGCAGACGACCACCAAGTCCTTATAGAAGGACTCATAGAGTTACTGAGTGGTATAGATAATATTAGTGTAGTTACTACTGCTAATAATGGCAAACAAGTCTTAGACATACTCAAAGAAAATGAAATAGATGTCATACTGATGGATATCAATATGCCCATCATGAATGGCTTAGAAACTTGTAAGGCAGTCAAACAAAAATATCCAGACATCAAAGTACTTGCACTCACAACATTGGACAAAGGCAGCTTTATACAGATGATGCTTAAGTATGGTGCTTCTGGATATCTCCTGAAAAATACAAGCCAAGAAGAACTAATCACTGCTATAGAATCAGTACACAAAGGTGAAACCTTTATTAATGAGCAAACGAATAAGATCCTGATGAATAGCCTGATGAATCAAAAACCAAATCATTCATTTATCCCTACCCTTACCCGTAGAGAGAAAGAAGTTCTTGATCTTATCGCTAAAGAGTTGACTACGGGAGAGATTTCAGAATCACTACATATCAGCTTGAATACTGTGCAGACTCACCGTAGAAACTTGATCCAGAAATTTGATGTAAAAAACTCCGTCGGATTGGTTAGAAAGGCGATGCTAAGAGGTATGATAGATTAGACTTATCAGATAAATTACGTCCCGATTAAGTATTAAGGTTTTCTTCTCGTTGTAGCTATTAAGCTATTATAACACATTACTTTTAGTAAGCTTTGTCTTTACTCCTATGCTCCAGCGGAGCAACTCCTTTGTAACTGCATATCATCTTATCAGGCTATAACTCCGTAGGAGTGACACATTCTCTTTGGAAGACATATCTATGGTGTCGCTCCTATGGAGCTTTTTGAGAGTCTCCTTTTTTTTTATAAAGGTTTCGTCCCTATGGCATTTGTTCTTCCCGATGAAGTTATTGAGCTATTATTACACATGGACTTAGTATAAAACTTACCTACATGCCATTGCTCCAGCGGAGCAAACCTTTGTTACATCATAATCATCTTCTAACACTACATCTCCGTAGGAGCGACACCTTTCTTAATGTCTTCTAATTCTTACAAAGGATTCGTACTTCTATCGGTGTTACGGGTTCTTGCCACTGAAACTTTATATTAAAGGATATATTCAACCATTCACATATAATAGCGTTACACTACCCTAATAAAGAAATGAAATGTCAAAATGTCTAATTATAGGAGGAAGTAGCGGTATCGGAAAACAAATTCTACTCAGGGAAATAGAAGAAAGAGAAGTCATCAATATCAGCCGTACAGACCCTGGTATAGCTGGAGTCAAACATCATTCTGTAGATGTCGTGTCTGATGATCTGCCAGAAATAGAAGACATCGGTAGTATTGTCTATTGCCCAGGAAGTATTAATCTTAAGCCGATCGGTTCTCTATCATTAGAAGATTTTCGGAATGACTTAGAGATTAACCTGATAGGCGCCATTAAGGTTATCAAGAAGTATCATAAGATTCTAATGAAATCAGAGAATGCTTCTATAGTACTATTCAGTACAGTAGCCGTCGCTCAAGGCATGCCATTCCATGCCTCTGTCTCGGCTGCGAAAGCAGGTGTAGAAGGTCTTGCTAAATCATTAGCTGCAGAGCTGGCACCTTCTGTAAGAGTTAATTGTATAGCACCTACGATTACGGATACACCTCTGGCAAGTGGCATCCTAAGAAATGAAAAGGCTGTAGACAAAATGAAAGAAAGACATCCACTTAAGCGAATATTGACTGCAGGAGAAGTTGCAGATATGGCATGTTATCTGATGAGCACTAAGGCAGCATCTATGTCAGGACAGATCATCGCTATGGATGCAGGATTATCAACTATAAAAAACTAAGAATTATGTTCTGGAATAAATCACCGGAGAAAAAACTCCAAAAGCAATACGAAGCATTGACAAAAGAAGCTTACCGATTGTCCACTATCGATCGGACCAAGTCAGACGAGAAGTATGCAGAAGCAGACGCCGTACTCAAAGAAATAGACAAGCTAAAAAACAAGTCTTAGTCATTCCCCATTTCTTCGAGCAGGCAATATAAATTCTGCCAATTATATAGCATGAAATTATTTCTATTCGGCTTATTGCTTTATACCTCGTATCACACAATTATCCTTTAGTGTGCCTATGGCAGTCTGAGTGACCGCTGTAAGTTCGAGAGTAGCGCTTAGTTCAGTATCACTATTGATCATCATACCCATTCCAACAGCAGTTACATCTGCGGTGACAGATCCTATAATAGGAATATTAGGAATAATAACGCCAGGCAAAAATTGCATGATGCTAAAATCATTTCCTGTCACAGAACCACCGAGAGCTAATGGAAAATCATCTATGGTAATATTAAGAATGACTTCCGATGTGACATTTGCATCCAAACCTTCCACTAATGAAAACTCTAATGAATCATTGGATAGAATGGCAAGTTGACCAGGACATGTTATAGATCCTGTAAAACTTCCTAAGAACTTATCACGTGCATAAGTACAATCTCCACTCGTATTTGCTAATTCGTTATAATTCTCAGCTGTAGGATCTGTACAACCTACAACCTCATCATCTCCACAAGATGTAATCATAAATATGCATGAAAAGATTGCGGCAACAAGAATAAGGGGTTTTGTAATCGTGTATATTTTCATAGCAATAGAAACATTTTGATTTTAATAAATCACAATATCTATAATTCTATGGTAAACAATCGTTAAATCCATGGGTTAATCATTATATCGTCCGCTTTATAGTCGCCATTAGTAATAAGAGTAGACATTAGAGATAAGTTATTCAAATAATGCTGCTAATTTTGCCATAACCTTATAATATAGATTAAGAATGATAGATATCGATATGACAGATACACAGACAGTAGATACTGAGATACAATTCAACACAATAGAAGAGGCCATTGCTGATATAAAAGCTGGCAAAGTAATCATCGTAGTCGATGATGAAGAGCGGGAGAATGAAGGGGACTTTATCTGTGCAGCCGAGAAAATCACACCTGAGATTATCAATTTTATGGCAACTTACGGAAGAGGTCTTATATGCACACCTGTCACAGAACAGAGAGCGAAAGATCTTGGGCTTAATAAAATGGTGAGTAGTAATACAGCTTTGCACGAGACGGCATTCACAGTATCTATAGATCTAATAGGTCAAGGCTGTACGACTGGTATCTCAGCATATGATAGATCCACAGGTATACAAGCCATGGTCAATTCAGAAACTAAAGCCCATAATTTTGCTAGACCAGGACATATATTTCCACTCATAGCAGAAGATGGAGGTGTGCTGAAGCGTACTGGTCATACGGAAGCAGCAGTAGATCTCGCTTCTATGGCAGGTCTCTACCCTGCCGGTACTCTGGTAGAAATACTCAATGAGGACGGCTCTATGGCACGGTTACCACAACTTTCTGAATTGGCTAAAAAGCATGACCTCAAGTTGATAAGCATCAAGGATCTTGTGGCATTCCGAATGAAAACAGAAAGACTCATAGAAGAAAAAGTAAGAGTCTCTATCGAGAATGAATATGGCTCTTTTGATATCATAGCCTTCTCTGAGCTTTTATCTAACCAGTCGCATATTGTGATCAAAAAAGGTGAATGGACCGAAGATGAGCCAGTACTGACAAGAGTACATTCCTCTACCAATACAGGCGATATATTAGGGTCTCTATTACAAGGCTATGGTAAGGCTCTACATAAGACACTCGAGCTAATCGCTAATGAGGGCAAAGGAATATTACTATATCTGAGAAATCACGAAGATGAGCAGTCACTCGTCACCACCTTAGAGACAATCAAGCTGCAACAAGAAAACGGAGAAAGTATTAATCATACAATCGGTAATACACAGACACATGAGCAAAGAGACCTTGGCATAGGTGCACAGATTCTTAATTCACTCGGTGTAAGAAAGATCAAGCTCCTCACTAATAACCCACGAAAGAGAGTCGGACTGATCGGTTATGATCTGGAGATTGTTGAGAATATTCCTATATAATATTTATGCTGTAAATAAAACCTAAAGCATGTCCGATAAGCCACAAACTATAGTTAACAAGATGTATCAGAATGATGCATTTAGCCAGTGGTTAGGAATCGACATAATAGAAGTTGGTGATGGAAAGTGTAGTTGTCGATTGACCGTAAGAGAAGAAATGACTAATGGTTTCGGTATAGCACATGGAGGTATTACTTATGCGTTAGCGGATAGTACACTTGCATTTGCTTCTAATAGTACTGGACGTCAGTCTGTATCTGTTGAGACATCTATCTCACATCTACGTCCATTGTCTGTGGGAGACATTATAACAGCAACTTCAGAATGCATTAGTGATACATACAGAATAGGTGTCTATGTTATAAATATTAAAGACCAGAACAATCAACTGGTAGCTTCATTCAAGGGAACTGTATATAAGAAATCAGAAAATTGGGAAATAGACTAATCGACAATTTTTGTATTCAGTATCTTAAGATGTAGAAGTCATGCTCAATATTTTGTTGAAAATTTTAGATATAAATTAAATCAGATAAACTCGAATAATGCTTAATAAATCTTTAGTAGTAATTCTATGTATTTCTTTATTTAATCATCTATCAGCTCAGGAAGTTCCTATTCCAGAGATCGATTGGAAGGCATTACAACTGACTAAGCCATGGGAAGCTACAGAAGACACGAAGACAAAACCTACTAAAATAACTCCAGGAACACATGCATACATGGCGCCATCAGATGCCACCATCTTATTCGATGGATCAGATATCAGTCTGTGGCAAAAACCTAAATATGGAATCGGTGCTGACTACTCGACCACCAATGCCATTACTCAAAACAGAATGCTCGAAGACAATCCAGGTACCGCAGCAGAATGGACAGTCAGAGATGGATACATAGAAGTCAAGCCAGGCGGCGGTAACATAGAAACGAAGAAAGCTTATGGTGATGTACAATTACACATAGAGTGGTTATCTCCTGTAGACACTATAAAGAGAGGACAACTGTACAGTAACAGCGGTGTATTCTTCATGGGACTATACGAGGTCCAAGTGCTTAATTCATATGATAATGAGACATATGGCAATGGACAGGCAGGAGCGGTATACAAGCAATCGCCTCCTTCTGTCAATGCCTCACGACCTGCGGGAGAATGGCAGGTCTATGATATCATATTCACAGCTCCCAGATTTGATAGTAAAGGATCTGTTGTACAGAAAGCAGCTCTCACTGTTATCCATAATGGAGTCCTCATACAAAACCACTTCGAATGTGAAGGTCCGACATTTTATATAGGTAAAGGAGAGTACTTTTCTCATGCTGAAAAATTACCCCTACTATTACAAGATCACGGAGACAAAGTAAAGTTTAGAAATATATGGATAAGAGAATTATGATTATCAGAAATACGATATTACTTGTATTAGCAGCTTACATATGTAATAGTAGTATAGCTCAGCAATCGATAGAAGGGACATTAGAGATTCAGAATCAAGAAAAAAAATACTCACTTTTCGTCCCTCCCACTTATGATCCCTCCTCACCAAATGCGATGATGCTGTGCTTGCATCCTCTAAATACAAATAGATGGGATGGAGAATCATGGCGAGATACATTGATACAGTTTGCTGTGGACAATTCTCTTATACTCGTTAGCCCGGATGGAGGTCCTGACGGAAGAATAGATGATCCTATAGATACGTTATTTACATCTATACTCGTAGACTCTGTCATGCAATGGTATGCTATCGATCAGGACGAGAAGTACATCATGGGATTCTCATGGGGAGGTCGGACCACCTATACTTATGGACTGAGAAGAACTGATGATTACAAGGGACTCTTAGCGATAGGTGCTGCAGTAGATATAGGTGTCATCAGCGATGTCATCTCAGAATCTAAGGACTATCCCATATATGTACTACATGGAGGCAATGATGCCGTCAATACGAGATATACTCCTATCGTAAATGCTCTACAAGATAATGAAGCTTGCCTCAATACACGCCTGATGCCAGGCGTTGGGCATACTATAGATTTTCCTATGAGAAATGATATCCTAACCGAAGCTTACAATTGGCTGAGAGATGCTAACTGCATGACAAGCTCTACAGAAGAAACAACCCTTTCTCAGAGAGAATTAACACTCTCTCCAAATCCCAGTAACGGCACATTTAATATCCACAATTTCGAATTTAATGATATTACAGAGATCCAAGTATATAATGTCGTGGGAGAAAGAATAGCTTGTAGAATCGACGGTGACCAGATCACTATATCAGAACAGCACACAGGACTAATGTTTCTAAGATGCAAATTCAATGGTGTAGAAACAATCAAAAAAATCATCGTACAATAATGACTATATTCATCCAATGGATATCGATAAAGTCAAGATAGAATCATCTTGGAAAAAAGAACTGAAGGAAGAATTAAAGAAACCATATTTTGATCAGTTAGCCCAGCAGCTAAAGACTGAAATACAATCTGGTAAAACAATATATCCTCCCGGGCCACTTATATTTAATGCTTTTAATCTGACGCCATTCCATCAGACTAAGGTCGTCATCTTAGGTCAAGATCCCTATCACAATCCAGGAGAAGCAATGGGACTTTGCTTTTCTGTACCGAGAGGTATCAGAGTGCCTCCGTCACTTAAGAATGTGTACAAAGAACTAAAGAGCGACCTCGGTATAGATATAGCAGATCATGGAGATCTGACAAGATGGGCAGAGCAAGGTGTCCTATTATTGAATGCCATGCTGACTGTCGAGCACAAGAAAGCCGGATCTCATAAGAAGCTCGGCTGGCAGACATTTACAGATGCTGTAATATCTATACTATCAGATCGCAAGGAAGGTATTATATTTATGTTGTGGGGAAGATTTGCTCAGAGTAAGAGTATATTGATCGATAAGGAAAAGCATTATGTCTTAGAAGCTGCCCATCCATCGCCGTTAGCACGGAATGCATATATGGGTAGTAAGCACTTCTCCCAATGTAATCATATCCTCCAAAGTAGAGGACAGGCAGAAATTAATTGGTCCTTAAAAGAATGACATGCAGAAGAAATTCAAAATACTAATCCTCATCGCCTCAGTCTTGGGCTGCCTTTCTGTCATCATGGGTGCATTCGGTAGTCATCTACTGAGCAGTCAGTTAGGACCTAAGTCCATGCATACTTATGACACCGCTGTGCAGTACCAATTCATGCATACCCTAGCCATATTCATGACTGCCCTACTCTACCGTGCTTATCGCATCAGAGGATTGTTCTGGATCGGCATGTTTTTCTTAGGTGGTATTCTCTTATTCTCAGGGAGCCTATATCTATTAGCCATGAGAGACATACTCGGAATTCAGTCCACACAGATATTAGGTCCTATGACACCCATAGGGGGCTTGGCATTGATGGGTAGCTGGGCGGCTATATTCTTTACTGTTATCCGAATTAAGACATAACTTAGCTTGTAAATGCTAAGAGAAAGTTGAAAAAGTAACACCTTGAGTAACGAAAAGGTGGGTATATAAGTTAGTTATCAGCCAGCAAGATTAAAACATGAATTACGAACCTGAAATAAAATTATTGTCAAAAATTGTTTTGGTTGATCTTCCAAAATCAATCTACGGAAGAGATCCGAAGGAAGTAGTGAGGAGAGCAATTAGTGTTTTAGAAATTATCAGTGGTTGTCCCAAAATTGATCAAAAGACGCTTAATAATATTATTCAAATTCACCAAGATGCAGATATTTTAGTAGAGCATTTATCGGGTAAAGGAAAGATTGAAATTGAGAAAGTTTACAAATCAACTCTTAAGGTTCTTAGAAATAATGTACTTCATAATTCGGAAGAAGTAGATGAAGCTATTAGAATATTAAATAATACATTCGATCATAAAATTTCTTCCTTCAGAATAACAGGTAATGATGATAAAGAAATCAAAGGTAATGCTGATGGATTAAGAAATTTTGCTGTGCAATTACTAAAAGTTTCAACTGGCAAATTAAGTGAACTTAATGAAGATTGGTTTAGTCAGGATAGAGATAGTTTTCCAACAATAATTACCTTAAACTACTATGACAAAACAAAGGATAATGAAGAACTCGAAGATACTTGGAAAGATAAAGCGTTCAAATTGGGGTGTTCCATTATCGGAATATTTATTGTCTTGTGTTGTTTTATAGGATTTGTAGGAATAATAAAATGGATATTGAATTAAAGGCCGGCTGATAACATGTGACATGACGATCATGCTTCCTTCGTCAGCACGCCGCATGTCACTGGGACGTTATCTCTCATAAAGGTAAAAATCATAATACGTGTTGCAATTTAAAGTATAAACACGTATATTGTTCTTAAATTG